>Ga0209223_10002006_pt1 | contig 21203 bp, 21 predicted proteins | sample COG_06_FD_184750 | JGI IMG/M metagenome (GOLD analysis project Ga0209223, IMG submission 184750) | Pelagic Microbial community sample from North Sea - COGITO 998_met_06 (SPAdes) (version 2) | ecosystem: Environmental > Aquatic > Marine > Neritic zone/Coastal water | place: Helgoland, sampling...
GAAAGCAATCTAACTCTAAAAAATTATTTAGAGATGGTGATAATAAATTCATGGGTGGTGTAGCAGCAGGTATTGCACAATATTTTGATGTTGATGTAATCTGGATTCGTTTAGCTTTCATCTTACTATTCTTTGGAGGTGGATTTAGCTTATTACTTTATATCATTTTATGGGTTTTATTACCTGAAGCAAAGACCACGGCTGAAAAATTACAGATGGAAGGAGAGCCTGTAAACATTGATAATATTGAAAAAAAAATTCGTAAAGAATTTGAATCAATGACTGAAAGTATAAAAGATGGTGCAAATGAAGTAACTAAAAAAATGAATGAAGGTGCTAAGAAACACGCTAAAAGAGCGTCTTCGGGTTTTCAGGATTTTTTAGACACTTTAGGTAAGATTATCATGGCGTTTTTTAACATCGTCGGGAAGTTCATTGGTGTCATTATTATCGTTGTCTCTGCCTCTGTATTGATCTCATTTGTAATCGCCTTATTCTCAGTAGGTAGTTTTGAAATTTTAGGATTCAGTGATGAATTTTTATCCTTACCAGCTTTTATGCATGATTCTCTATTACCACATTGGTTACTAGCAGTTTGCGGATTAATCCTAGCAGGATTTCCTTTCTTAATCCTATTTATATTAGGGTTGCGAATTTTATCTAGTAACGTGAAACAGTTTAGTAAAACCACTTCTTTAACCTTGTTAGGAATTTGGATTGTAGCGTTACTGATGGTCATCTTTACTGGTATCGAATTTGGCGTAAGTAAAGCTCACAACGGGAATAAATTAGTAACAAAAGATTTATATGTTACTGCTAATGATACTCTAAGAATCAATGTAGTTAATAATGAAGACATCTCGTTTGACAACAATTTCAGAAGAAGAAATAACAAAAGAGAAGTATATATAGGGGAAGAGAGAAAACTATATTCAAACTATGTAAAAGTAGATGTAGAAAGAAGTACTTCAGCTAAGGCTTATATAAAGGTTAGAAAACGCTCAGAAGGAAGAAATATCTCTAGAGCTAACAAGAGTGCTGAAAGCTTAGAATATGAATATAGTATCGCTGACAATAAGGTTCTTTTAAATGGATATTTCTTATCTAATTATAAAAACCTAATCAAAGATGAAGCCGTTTATGTAACTCTTTATATTCCAGAAGGAATTACAATATTCTTTGATGAGTCCTCTCATAGTTTTTTGAACAATGTAGATGACACCAGAGACATGTATCATAGCGATATGGTAGATCATTACTTTTTGATGACAGAAAAAGGCTTAGACTGTAGTGATTGCATAGAAGAGAAGGAAGAAAAAACAGTTGACGAAAATTTAGAAGAAGAATAATTACGGTTCGTCCTAAAAATTAAACAATTGGGTAACCTTAATCACTAAGGTAGCGTCTATATATAGACATTTGAATACTTAAAACTTAAAACCATGAAAACAGTAAAAAAACTAACCTTATTATTATTTGTCTCGTTCACATGCATATCATACGGGCAAAATATATTAAAAAAAATAAATGGGAATGGAAACATTGTTACTGAAACAAGAAAAATTGACAACAATTTCACTAAAATAGTAGCTAGTAGAGGAATCAATCTATACATCACTCAAGGAAATGAAGTTAATTTGACTGTTAAAGCAGATGAAAACCTACATGATTATATCGTTACCAAAGTAAAAAACGGGAAACTTAAAGTCTATTTCAGTAAAGGAAATATTGGTAGGGCAAAATCTAAAAAAGTATACCTAACAGTGCCCAATATTGATGAAATAAAATCCCATAGTGGTAGTTTAGTTAAAACAAAAAACACAATTAATGCTAAGTCTTTTAAAGCTATTGCAACGAGTGGTGGTAATTTAAAGTTAACCATAAAGGCAGATGACATTATCTCAAAATCAAATACTGGAGGTAATATTACAATAAGCGGAAAAACAAATACTCATCGGTGTAAGGCATCTACTGGTGGTAATATAAGTGCCTATACACTAAAAAGTAAAAGCGTAATATCAAAAGCAAGATTTGGAGGAAACATTTACATCTTTGCGTCAGAATCTATAATTGCAGGAGCTACTTTTGGAGGTGACATCAGGTTTAAAGGAAACCCAAAAACAGTCAAGAGAAATAGATTTCTAGGTGGAAACATCAAATCAAAATAAAAAATTATTAATTATAACAATAATCATTCTAGAATAAATAATATAACCATGAAAACAGTAAAAAACTTAACCATTCTTTTATTTCTATCTGCATTCATTACTTCGTGTGGAGTAGATATGTTCAACAGAGTTGATGGAAACAGAAATGTAGTTTCTGAAAAAAGGAAAATTAACGATGACTTTACAGGAGTAAAAGTTAGTAGCGGAATTGACTTGTACATAAAGCAAGGAAGGAAAAACCAATTAACCGTTGAAGCTGATGAAAATCTACATGACATTATTATTACAGAAGTAAAAGGAGGTATACTTAAGATTTATACTGAAAGAAGTATTTGGAGAGCAAAAGCTAGAAAAGTATATTTAACTGTTACTTCTTTGGAAGAATTAAAGGCTACAAGTGGTAGTGATGTTTATTCTCAAAACACCTTAAAAGTAAAAGACCTCATCGTAAGTACAAGTAGTGGTGCTGACATGAGAATAGAAGTTGATGCAGACAATGTAACAAGTAGTTCTTCTAGCGGATCAGATTTACGCATAACCGGAAAATCAAATACTCATGAAGCAAAAGCTAGTAGCGGGAGTTCAATTCATGCTTACGGATTAGAAAGCAAAGATGTTACTGCCAAAGTAAGTAGCGGTGCCGATATAGGGGTATATGCCTCCGAATCTATCAATGCTAGAGCCAGCAGTGGTGGTGACATTAGATACAAAGGAAGTCCAGAAAAAGTATATAAAAAGTCTTCATCTGGAGGTGGAATATCTTCTAGATCTAGATAGAATAATCAACCAAAATCAATTAACCAACTAACCAACTTAATTATGAACACATTATTAGAAATCTTTAGAGGTAGCTTTGTGTTAAAAATAGCCGTAGGTATCTTTACATTTCTATCTTCAATAATAACAACTGTTGATGATAACAGTATTAACTATAACTCTAAATTTGATAACTTAATAGATATTGAATTGCAGGAAAAGTTAACGGAAATGAATGATCTTTATTTTAACACAAACAATAGTATCACTTTAAAATAGTACATATTAAAACAATAATATTTCAGAAAAAACAAATGGAATTGAAAAGTGTGTTAAATTACTACTATCAATCCTTAAAAAATTAATCATATTAGAGTAGCTAACTCTAATAATAGTACTAATACTTGGTTTTATTAGTTTACTTGGTAAGAGTTCGTTTCTCAAGAAACGGCTCTTACTTTTTTTATTACTTTTGAATCATGAAAAAGCTACTACTTTTATCTTTCGCATTCATTACATTTTCTTGTAGTTCTCAATTACCAAAAGGTTTCTCGTATCTAGCTGATATAGATACAACGATTCAATCAGAATTGCGTTACATTACACACAATAATTTCATTGGAAAACCTATAGACGGGTATATAAAAAATACGGTAATTGTTAGTACTCCAACAGCCCATGCTTTAAAGAAAGTTCAAGAAAAACTAAATGATTTTGGATTGAGTCTTAAAATTTTTGACGCATACAGACCACAACAATCAGTAGATCATTTTGTTAGATGGGCAAAGATGTTGAATGACACTTTAATGAAACAACAATACTATCCTAACGTCAAGAAAAAGGATTTATTTAAGTTAGATTACATTGCAGCAAAATCTGGTCATACAAGAGGTAGTACAGTAGATATAACTATCGTAGATATAAGAACAGGCAAAGAACTAGACATGGGTAGTTCTTATGATTTCTTCGGAGTACCTTCCCACCCATTCTATCCAGGTATTACTAAAGAACAACGTTCAAACAGATTCTTACTTAGAAATTTAATGTTAGAAGCTGGATTTAAGCCTTATGCAAAAGAGTGGTGGCATTTTACTTTAAAAAACGAGCCTTTTCTAGATTCTTACTTTAATTTTCCTATCAAATAGATAAGTTTTAACAAATTCTAAACGGCTTGGTATCATATCGGCATTATATTTGTTGAGTATTTTATACAAAAACATATTTTGAATTTTTACAAAAACATATTCGTTTCTCTCCTATTTATCTTGTCTTCAAGTGTATCTGCACAAATAGACAATAAAACTGGAGCCGATAAAAAAGGAAAGAAAAAAACAATACTTGCTGTTCCTTCGAAAGAAGTAAAAAAGCCTAAATCATTAAAAAATGATTCTAAAGACGGCTTTAAAAAAGCATATGATAAGGAAAAGGAAAAATTAGCAAAGAAAATAAAAGAAGAAAACCTTAAAAATAAAGGAATCTTATCATCTGCTAAAATTGCAGAAGAACGATTTCTAAAATCATTCAAAAAAATAAATGGTCAGTTTCAATACCCAAAAATAGATCAAGATCTTGGAAGTTTTAGAACTCAATCAAAAACTGTCAGGATTATTTGTAGAGATTTCCAATATCCAGATGGAGATAGAGTTTCCATTATGATTGACGATATTCCAGTAATCACCAATATAACTTTAAGACGTTCCTTTCAATCTTTTGATATTCCTATCAAAATAGGAGTGAATAAAATCTCTTTTGTTGCTCTAAATCAAGGAAGTTCTGGGCCAAATACAGCTGCTTTTAAAGTTTATGACGAACAAGGTAATGTAATTTCTTCAAACGAATGGAATCTAGCAACAGGCGCTAAGGCTACTATTCTTATATCAAAAGACAAATAATCCCTGCTCCGAAAACGTTATCATTAATTTAATTAATACTACTTTTTTTATTCTGTTGAAAACAGTTATTTTTGTATTTGCTATCCCGTAAATAGGGATCAGTTTATAATTCAAAACAAAGAACTGAAAGAATGAAAAAAATCACCAAGCAAACCTATCTTGACTGGTATAAGGACATGTTATTTTGGAGAAAATTCGAAGACAAACTAGCTTCGGTATACATCCAACAAAAAGTAAGAGGTTTCTTGCATTTATACAATGGTCAGGAAGCTGTCCTTGCAGGTGCTTTACACGCAATGGATCTATCAAAAGATAAGATGATTACTGCTTATAGAAATCACGTACAACCTATTGGAATGGGTGAAGATCCAAAAAGAGTCATGGCAGAATTATACGGTAAAGTTACTGGTACCTCTAAAGGTATGGGTGGCTCTATGCATATTTTTTCTAAAGAGCATGGTTTTTATGGTGGTCATGGAATTGTAGGAGGTCAAATTCCTTTAGGAGCAGGAATTGCTTTTGGAGATAAATACAAAGGAAGTGATGGAGTAACATTGACTTGTTTTGGTGACGGTGCTGCAAGACAAGGTTCTTTGCATGAAACTTTTAACATGGCAATGCTATGGAAATTACCAGTTGTTTTTATCGTTGAAAATAATGGATATGCTATGGGAACGTCTGTTGAAAGAACAGCCAATCATACAGACATATGGAAACTTGGTTTAGGATATGAAATGCCTTGTGGTCCTGTAGACGGAATGAACCCAATAAAAGTAGCTGAAGCTGTAGATGAAGCTATTCAAAGAGCTAGACGCGGTGATGGTCCAACGTTTTTAGAAATGAAAACCTATCGTTATAGAGGTCACTCTATGTCAGATGCTCAACATTATAGAACAAAAGATGAAGTTGCAGAATACAAAAAGATTGATCCAATCACTCAGGTATTAGACATCATCAAAGAGAAAAAATATGCGACTCAAGTTGAAATTGACGCAATAGATCAAGATGTAAAAGACATGGTTAAAGAATGTGAGAAATTTGCAGAAGAATCTCCATATCCAGAAATTAGTCAATTATACGATGTAGTATACGAACAAGAAGATTATCCTTTTATCAAATAAAACCCACAATGGGTAGTTAAGTATTAAATAGCTATTGATACTTTTGGAAGTAGAACCAAAATACAAAAGCTTTAAATTCTAATTACAACAAGATATATGGCAATAGTAGTAAATATGCCCCGCTTAAGTGACACCATGGAAGAAGGTGTTGTAGCAAAGTGGCTAAAACAAGTTGGAGACAAAGTTGAAGAAGGTGATATTCTTGCTGAGATAGAAACCGACAAAGCAACGATGGAATTTGAATCCTTCAATGAAGGAACATTATTGCATATTGGAGTTCAAGAAGGAGAAACTTCTCCTGTTGATTCTCTTTTGGCCATTATTGGTGATAAAGGGGAAGATATTTCAGAATTATTAAACGGTTCAACTACTCCTACTAAAGAAGAAAAGATTGAAGAAGCTCCTAAAGAAGATACTTCTTCAGCTTCTGAGTCTGCAGCTATTTCTATCCCAGATGGTGTAATTATTGTTACCATGCCACGATTGAGTGATACCATGGAAGAAGGAACGGTTGCTTCTTGGTTGAAAAAAGCAGGAGACAAAGTTGAAGAAGGTGATATTTTAGCTGAAATAGAAACTGATAAAGCGACCATGGAATTTGAGTCGTTTAATGAAGGTAATTTGTTACATATCGGAGTTGGTGAAGGTGAAACTGCACCAGTTGATAGTTTACTAGCCATTATTGGCCCAGCTGGAACTGATGTTTCTGCGTTGGTTGAAGCTCATAAATCTGGTAGTTTATCTTCTGGAAAGCCTGCTAAAGAAGAAACGTCAAAAAAACAAAATATTCCTGAAGTATTAGCGCAAGTCACTAATGAAGAAGCTCCTGCTACCTCTTCAAATGGAAGAATACTAGCCTCACCTCTAGCAAAGAAAATAGCAAAAGATAAAGGCATTAATTTGGCAGTAGTAAAAGGTTCTGGAGACAATGGTAGAATTGTAAAGAAAGATGTAGAAAACTACACTCCTTCTGCACAATCACCTGCTGTTACTACAGCTACAACTAGCGAAACTCCAAAAACAGCTGCCCCAGTAGCTACTTACACACCTGCTGGAGAAGAAGCATCTGAAGATGTAAAAAATTCTCAAATGCGTAAAGTAATTGCAAAACGCTTAGGTGAATCTAAATTCTCAGCACCGCATTATTACTTAACTATTGAGTTAGATATGGACAATGCTATTGCTTCTCGAAAAACAATCAATGCAATTCCAGACACCAAAGTGTCTTTTAATGACATGGTTGTTAAAGCATGCGCTATGGCCTTAAGAAAACACCCACAAGTGAATACGAGTTGGAATGGAGATACTACTAAATACAACCAGCATATTCATGTTGGAGTTGCTGTAGCTGTTGATGATGGTTTGTTAGTTCCTGTGCTAAAGTTTGCTGATCAGATGAGCTTGACTCAAATTGGAGGAAATGTTCGTGATTTAGCTGGGAAAGCAAGAAATAAGAAAATTGCTCCTAATGAAATGGAAGGAAGCACATTCACTATTTCTAATTTAGGAATGTTTGGTATTCAAGAATTTACTTCAATTATCAATCAACCAAATTCAGCAATCTTATCAGTAGGTGCTATTGAACAAAAACCTGTTGTAAAAGACGGTCAAATTGTCGTTGGAAATACCATGAAAGTTACCTTAGCTTGTGATCACAGAACTGTTGATGGTGCTAGCGGGGCTCAATTCTTACAAACTCTAAGAGCATATATAGAGAATCCTGTTACTATGCTTGCATAAGTATAAATTATAGTGAGTCGTCCTAAAATCTGTCAACCTATTTTAGGACGACTCAATTACATTTTCTATTTTACTTTTTCAGCTTTCATATGCACATTCATTGTCATATCCATTCCCCCTGTAGAAATATTCATATCTAACGTCATATCTAGAATCATTCCTGAAGACCTTGAAACCTCAGCAGTTCCTGTAATTTTTCCTTCTATAGTTGAACTCATATTTCCTAAAAAATCGGCAAAAACCTTATCTTTAGTAATCTTCTTAACTATATAAGTCCCTTTCATTTCCATTCCACTAATTGACTGCGAATGAGACCATTCGGAACCAACTTTAACTTGTTCTTTCGGATACTCCATACTCATTAGTTGGCTTTGAGAAAAAAATTGGTTAGCTCCTTTTACATCAGGTTCAATTTTCATACCAATAACTTTCCCATATTTATTGATCGTCTGATGCATAAGCATCTCAAAAAAAGGTGCCATTTCAGCCTTCATCTTTTTCTCCTCTTCTCCCATGTTTTCTTCCTTTTCATCAGAATCAAAATTTACCTCATTACCTGCAGCTATCATTTTCATTACCATTCTTTCGAAACTGTAAATAATTTTATAATTGTCTCCTACTTTTCCGTTAGATTCCATCATCATTTTAAATCCAAGGTCCATATTCATCATGGAAGCCATATCTTGCTTCAAACTCATCTCAAGGAGATATTTATCTCCTTTTTTGAAATTATACCTTAATAAGGTTGATTCTTGTGCAGATAGAGAGATTGTAGCCACCAATAAGAATAAGCATCCAATTTTTTTAATCGTTTTCATTTTTATCATCTTATAAATTAAATTTTTGTTGAAATAATTTTTGTTCCAACTGTTATTTTTGATCCTTGAACCTCTGTCGAAATTAATACATTAGTGATGTCAGGATTACCTGAAGCAACATCTATAATAATATTTCCTTTAATTTCTGAACCGATCAAACTTGAAGCAGTCCCAGTAATAGTTGCTAAAACCTTTCCTTTATTAATTTCACTTACAGTATAGATCATTTTAATAACACCAGCCGTATTATCACTAACTTCTACATTCCAAGTTGACCCTACTTTTACAGGAGCAATAGGATATTCAGCTCTTTGTCCAAAACTTTCCATTCCTAGAATTTGAGGAACAACCTTAGTACTTAATGTTTTTCCTTGTCTATTAAAAATTTGAGTAACGAGAGCCTTCATCATTGGATCAAATTGCGCCTTCAATTTTTTCTGCGAATCATCTAAACCTTCTTCTTTCATTTCAGTACCATAGCTTATAGTTTTGGTGCTTTGAAGAACATCTACTTGCATCTTTTGAATCTTAGATTCAGCTGTTATTTCTGATGCTTTTACATCTTTAATATCCATTTTCATCTCTGCACTCATATCAATCCCTCCCATTATTCCAAGGTTCTGATTCATCTCTAATTTCAAAAGATAAACATCTCCTTTCTGATAGTTAAACTTTAACAGTACCTCTTGAGAAACTGCTGTGAGTGAGTAAAATGCTAAAAGAAGCATTACAATTTTTTTCATTTTAATTATTTAAAAATTAGTGGACTAATATACTGCATAAAAAAAACCTCTGAAAATTCAGAGGCTTTTTATTTATACGTTATTCTTAGAAATCTTGATTCACATCCCAAGCTTCTAAAGTTTCTTTTAAGGTTTTAATAAACATCCCTCCTAAAGCTCCATTGACAACTCTATGGTCATAGGAATGAGATACAAACATCTTTTGTCTGATTCCTATAAAATCTCCTTCCGAAGTTTCTATCACAGCAGGAACCTTTCTAATAGCTCCCAATGCTAAAATTGCTACTTGAGGTTGATTGATAATTGGTGTACCCATTACAGAACCAAAACTACCAACGTTTGTTACCGTATACGTTCCACCTTGAATCTCATCTGGCTTCAATTTATTATTTCTTGCTCTATTTGCTAAATCATTGACTTGCTTGGTCATACCAACTAAGTTCAACTGATCTGCATTTTTAATCACAGGAACAATTAAGTTTCCGTCAGGTAAAGCAGCAGCCATTCCTAAATTAATATTCTTTTTCTTGATGATAGTATCACCTTGAACAGAAATATTAATCATTGGAAACTTCTTAATTGTAGATGCTACAGCGTGCATTAAGATTGGGGTAAACGTTAACTTCTCTCCTTCTCTGGCAAGAAATGCATCTTTTACTTTCCCTCTCCATTTTACAATATTCGTAACATCTATTTCGATGAAAGATTGCACGTGAGCAGAAGTCTGTACAGAATCAACCATATGCTTCGAAACAAGTTTTCCCATTCGAGTCATTTCAATGATTTCATCTCCTCCATTTACAGAAATCGGAGCAGCTTTCGCTACCTCTTTTGTTTCAACTTTAACTGGAGCTGGAGCGACTTGCTCAACTTTAGGAGCAGCAACTCCTCTATTTTCTATATAAGAAAGAATGTCATTCTTAGTTACTCTACCATCTTTTCCAGTTCCAGCAATATTTTCCAATTCTTGCATGGAAATGCCTTCAGTTTGAGCGATGTTTCTTACCAATGGCGAAAAGAATTTTCCAGAATCGGAAGTTTTAGCAATTGGAGTATTGGTCACTTCAATAGCTGCCTCAACTGTTTTTTCAACTTCAGCAACTTCTTTTGGCATCTCGACTGCGCTCGATGTGACATCTTCTTTTTTAGAAACTGGTGCACTAGCAACAGCACTACCTTCAGTTTCTATAATAGCAATTGTCTGTCCAACTTCAACTAAAGCATCTTTTTCGAATAAAATTTCTACAAGTGTTCCTTCAACTTCACTTGGCACTTCAGAATCTACTTTATCAGTAGCAATTTCTACAATTGCTTCATCTAATTCTATAGTTTCTCCTACTTCTTTTAACCAAGATGTAATCGTTGCTTCAGCAACACTCTCGCCCATTTTAGGCAATTTTAATTCGAATCTAGCCATTCATATTCGTTTTTAACGACTGCAAAAATACGAAAAATGAGTGACTAATCATTATTTTTTATCGATGAAAAATTCTTGATAAAAAGAAATAAAACTGAATTATTCGTAAAAAGGAAAGGTTAATCTGATTTTAATCATAAAAATAACTTGTATTTCGGTATTTTATTGAATATTTCATAAAGTCTTAAACCCAGTCTTTTGGGTTCATTAAAACTTCAATCAACTTAAATTCTTCTGAATCCTCTTCAGGTTGATGATTATACTTCCATTGTACAACGGGTGGTAAACTCATTAAAATACTTTCAATTCTACCGTTTGTTTTGAGTCCAAATAAGGTTCCTCTATCGTGTACTAAATTGAATTCCACATAACGACCTCTTCTTATTTCTTGCCAATTTTTGTGCTTTTCAGTATACGGTAAATTTCTTCTTTTTTCAACAATAGGAACGTAGCTTTCTAAAAAACTATTTCCTACTTCAGTTACAAAATCATAACGATCTTGTATTGAAAATTCATCTGTTTCTTTTAAATAATCGAAGAACAAGCCTCCAATACCACGTGCTTCATCTCTATGAGCATTCCAAAAATACTCATCACAAGTTTTCTTGAAATTAGGATAAAATTCTGAATGATGTTTGTCACATGCCCCCTTGCAAACCGTATGAAAAAGAATTGCATCTTCATCAAACAAATAATAAGGTGTTAAATCTTGACCTCCGCCAAACCATTGTGTGACAACTTCCCCAGCTTCATCATACATTTCAAAATAACGCCAATTTGCATGTACTGTAGGAATCATAGGATTCTTAGGGTGTAATACCAAACTCAGTCCGCAAGCAAAAAAATTACCTTGCTCAACTCCAAACTGTTTACGCAAAGGTTCTGGCAACTCTCCATGAACTGCCGAAATATTGACGCCTCCTTTTTCAAAGATTGCACCATTTTCAATCACACGAGTTCTTCCTCCACCGCCTTCAAGTCGATCCCAAAGATCCTCTTGAAATGTAGCTTTTCCATCAACATTTTCTAATATTAATGTAATCTTGTCTTGCAAGTGCTGTATGTATTGATAAAATTTATCTTTCATATCATTACAGCATCGTTTTATTAATATAAGACACCTTATCGAACTCTCTTATATTCATGGACAAAATAGGTATCTCAGGAAACATTTCGTTTAATTTAGACACAATTCGTTTTGAAAGGTTTGTTTTTTGCTCATCAGTCCTGCCTTCCATGATGTTGCCAAAAACATGAATAAAATCAGTATCACCTCCCTGAACTAATGAGTGTTTGAAAGGGTTTAATCTTACTTTAATATCATTACGTTCAAAAAGTCCCGTTGAAAAAGCTGTTTCAAAAACTTCTTCTATAATATCTCTAGGTATTTTTAATTCTAAAATTCTTTCTGTGCAATCAAGTATAAAATGCGGCATCCTTTGTTATTTATATAGTTCGTATAATTCCATATCCATAGGGTCTTTTCCTTTAGGTGCGAATTCGTTTTTTAGAGTTTTTACCCAAACAAAACCACATTTCTCAGCTACTTTTACGCTTCCTATATTCGTTTTATGAGTGATAATTTGCAAGGTATTTAGCTTTAATGTTTCAAAAGCATAGCTAGATAATTCTTTTACAATTTTAGATATAATTCCTTTCCCTTCAAGACTGTAATCAATTGCATAACCAAATTCACCTTGTAATATGTCCCAATGAAGTTCTTTTATATAAACAAATCCGAATATCTTTTTAGATTCATTTACTCTTAACACAAATAAAAACTCTTCTCTAGACTCAAACTGTTTTTCTTTTAATGTTGTAAATCGTTTGGATAAATCTGGAGTTAAATTTTGCTCTCTAGTTTTCGGAAAAAACAACGCCAATCGATCTTCATTTACTGCCACAAAATCACATGTATTCCAAGCATCATTTTTATTGATTTTACAAATATGTAAAACATCATTACAATAGGTAATACTTAAAACTGATTTAGGGCTATATGAGCTAGTTTTTACATCCATTTAATCCTCAAGATATACTAATTTATTCTGATGCTTTTCAAACTCTAGTACAGATGCTATTTGAATCGCTTCTAATAACTTTTCTTTCATCAATTTGACAATCTCTTCAGTATACTCATAAAAAACCTCCTTGTACATTTTTCTCCCTACCCGATTGTTATGTAAATCCATCATCTTGGCTAGTTCTTCATTCGGAGAAAACTCTTCGTGCCAATCGGTAATTCTTTTTGTCCAACTTAAAACCGACTCTAAGTCTTTAGAAAACCTTGAGCATTTCTTCGTAATAAGCATGTTCCATAAAGCATGACGAAATGCATTGGCTTTATTATGCTTACCATGTATGTCTGGAAACTCTTCCTCAGCAATCCTCATAGCAAGAAATGTTGCTCTCGTTGTAGAAAACATAAAAAGAGGATGTCTTAAAAACAATCCTGTCAAAACAGTAACTTGTCTAAATTTTAATCCTTTTATGATGTTCCAGGACGACATTTATGCTTTATACTCTTTTACAGCATCAACAAATGCTTTCGCATTTTCTAATGGAATGTTTGGTAAGATTCCGTGACCTAAATTCACGATATATTTATCCTTCCCAAACTCATGAATCATTTGATGCACCATCTTTTTAATTTCCGCTGGTGGCGAAAACAATCTAGTAGGATCAAAGTTTCCTTGTAAAGTGATATTTCCTCCTGAAAGATAGCGAGCATTTCTAGCAGAACATGTCCAATCGACTCCTAAAGCAGCAGCTCCAGATTTCGACATTTCGTTTAAAGCAAACCAACATCCTTTTCCGAATGCAATTACTGGTGCATCGTCTTTTAATGCATCAATAATTTGTTGAATATACTGCCAAGAAAATTCTTGATAATCTACTGGCGATAACATTCCTCCCCAAGAATCAAATACCTGAACAGCATTCACTCCTGCTACAACTTTAGCTTTTAAGTATGCAATGGTTGTGTCAGTAATTTTCTGTAATAATTGATGTGCTGCAACTGGATTTGTAAAACAAAACTGTTTTGCTTTATCAAAGTTTTTAGAACCTTGTCCTTGCACACAATAGCATAATATTGTCCATGGAGAACCTGCAAAACCAATTAAAGGAATTTCGTCATTCAATTTCTCTTTGGTTGCTTTAATCGCATCCATTACATACCCTAATTCTGTATGCACATCAGGAATAATTACATTGTCAACTCCTTTTTGATCACGAACTGGATTTGGTAAATAAGGTCCAAAGTCTGGCTTCATTTCCACTTCAATGTTCATCGCTTGTGGAATCACCAAAATGTCTGAAAACAAAATAGCAGCATCCATTCCATATCTACGAATAGGTTGCACCGTAATTTCTGAAGCTAATTCCGGAGTTCTACAACGTGTAAAGAAATCGTATTTCTTCTTGATTTCCATAAACTCTGGTAAATAACGTCCCGCTTGACGCATCATCCACACAGGTGGTCTATCAACTGTTTCTCCTTTTAATGCTCTTAAGAATAAATCGTTTTTAATCATATTTTCTGGTGTCATTGCGAGGAACGTAAGTGACGTGGCAATCTCATCAAACAGATTCCTTCACTTTGTTCGGAATGACGTTTTTAGTTATTCATTTCAGCTACTTTTCCCATCGCCTTATCTACTGCCTTTTCAATTTTCTTTACATCTTCTTCTGTCAAAGCCGAACTTAAGAACCATGCTTCAAACTGAGATGGCGGTAAAAACACACCGTTCTTAATCATTTCCCAAAAGAATACTCCAAAATTTTCTGTATTTGAAGTCTGAGCTTCTTCAAAATTTGTCACTTGTACTTTGGTGAAAAATGGATTCAACATAGAGCCAAATCGATTTACCGTAAGGTCAACATTGTATTTATTAGCTGCATCCAATAAGATGTTTTCTATCTTTTTACCAACCTCATCAAATTGTTGATATGGGTTTTGTTTTTTTAATTCCCTTAAGGTTGAAATCCCTCCTGCCATGGCAATTGGATTTCCGCTTAAGGTTCCGGCTTGATACATTTCTCCAAGCGGAGCAACTTCTTCCATGATCTCATTTCTCGCTCCATAAGCTCCAACAGGAAAACCTCCACCGATTACTTTTCCTAAACAGGTAATATCAGCTTCAACTCCTAGTAGTTCTTGTGCTCCTCCAAATTTAGAACGAAAACCTGTCATTACTTCATCAGCAATTAGCAAGGCTCCTTTTGATTCTAAATACTTTTTTAACTCTTTTAAAAAATCGTTTTGCGGAATTACCACACCCATATTCCCTCCTACTGGTTCTATAATAACACCAGCTATATCATCATGTTCTTCGAAGTGTTTTTTTACACTGTCTAAATCATTATAGGTTGAGATCAATGTGTTTTTTACAGCCCCTTCAGGCACTCCTTTACTTCCCGGCAAACTCAACGTTGCCAATCCAGAACCTGCTGCGACTAATAGCGCATCTTGATGCCCGTGGTAACAACCAGAAAATTTAATGATTTTATCTTTTCCTGTAAATGCTCTTGCCAAACGAATTCCACTCAATACAGCTTCCGTTCCAGAGTTTACAAAACGAACCTTGTCCATTCCTGGAAATGCATCACAAACAATCTTAGCGAGCTTGATTTCGTTTTCTGTAGATGCTCCAAATGAATATCCATTCTTCAAGGCTTTATTGATCGCTTTTTGCACTTTATTATGTCGATGACCTAAAATCATAGGCCCATACGACAAGACCAAGTCTACATATTTGTTTCCGTCTACATCGATAATCTGAGAACCCCTTCCTCTTTTGATAAACAAAGGATTCCCTCCAACAGAAGCAAATGCTCTCACAGGTGAGTTTACAGCTCCTACAAGGTTTACAAGTCCTTTTTCGTATAGTTTTTGAGATTTTTTAAACTCCATATTCTTTATTCATTGTCATTCCGCACTTGATGTGGAATCTATTTATTTTCTGGATTCCCATTTTCATGGGAATGACATTCTATTTACTTAACAGTTTAGCCGCTTCTTTCGCAAAATAGGTGATGATAATATCGGCTCCAGCTCGTTTCATGGACAGTAAGCTTTCCATCATCACTTTTTCGCCATCAATCCAACCTTTTTCTGCTGCTGCTTTTACCATAGCATACTCACCACTTACATTATAACAAGCAATCGGTCTATCGAAATTATTTTTTAAATCGCGAATGATATCTAAATATGACATCGCTGGTTTCACCATTAAAATATCAGCTCCTTCTTGATCGTCGAAATTCGCTTCGCGCATTCCTTCATCTCTATTCGCAGGATCCATTTGATAGGTTCTTCTATCTCCAAAGGTCGGAGCTGAATCTGCTGCATCTCTAAAAGGTCCGTAAAATGCTGATGAATATTTTACTGAATATCCCATAATTGGCAAATTCACAAAACCTGTATTATCTAGACTTTCTCGAATCATTTGAATCGTTCCGTCCATCATTCCAGATGGCGCCACCATATCTACTCCAGCTTTTGCATGTGAAACTACTTGCTTGGCGATATTAACTAGCGTAGCATCGTTATCAACATCATTATTGTGAATAACTCCACAATGTCCATGCGACGTGTATTCACAAAAGCACACATCTGTGATCACATATAAACTCGGGTAGTTCTTTTTGATATAACGAATTGCTTGTTGCATAATTCCGTTTTCATTCCAAGTTTCTGTTCCTTCATCATCTTTGGTCGATGGAATTCCAAATAGTAATACTGCGGGAATTCTTAAAGTAACCACCTCATCTAATTCTTTAGAAATGGTATCTAAAGAGTGTCTTTTGATGCCAGGCATGGAAGATATCTCTGATTCTATATTTGAACCTTCCTCAATAAATAAAGGATAGATAAAATCATCTACAGAGAGTTTGGTTTCTTGCACCAATCTTCTGATTCCTTCAGATGTTCTAAGTCTTCTTGTTCTGTTGTACATATTCTTTCTGTCATTGCGAGGAACAAAGTGGCGCGGCAATCTCATGAAACAGATTCCTTCGCTTTGCTCGGAATGACACTATTCTTTTATATAATGTAAATTCACCAATTCAATCACACTTTCTACCGTAGGGACTTTGGCTATTTCAACTTTTTTAAAATGTTTTCTTGCTTCTTTTGCTGTTGATTCACCAATACAAAAAGCGACTTTATCAGTAGTGTTTTTTTGCACATAACTCTCTACCGTAGATGGACTGTAAAACAATACTCCGCTAACCTTTTCATTCACATCAGCTGGACTGTACATTGTTTTATACGCTTCAACTTCATTCACTGTAATTTCATTTTCAGATAAAACAGTTGGCAAAGTATCCAAACGTAAGTCACTACAGAAATATGTTACTTCTTGCCCTTTAATTTTTTCACCTAGGTACTCTGCTAATTTTTGAGCATTCTTTTCAGAATGACGCACAGATCCTATTCTTTGTTCAATCAGTTTTTTTGTTCTTCTTCCAACACAATAGATGTTTCTGAAATTCAACTCATCCTTGGTAAAACTACTCAAGATTGCCTCTACTCCATTTTTACTGGTAATAATAACATTCTCAAGTTCATTCTTCACCACTTTTGTTGCTATTCTATTGAATCGAATCTTAATAAAATCAGAACTCTCAGAAGCGATATCTTCATGAAATAATTTTGTTTGATTCTCTGACAACGATTTGGTTGAAAAAACGGCTACTTTCGTTTCATCTGGAAGATTTATATCATAAATCATCAATTGTTTTCCTCCTCGATTGATAATATGCTCTGCACAGTCTTTTGCCAAATATTGATGACGTTCTAAAGATGAAGTTTTAGCTACTTCAATTTTCTTCTTTCCGTCTTTACTTAATAGAACTCCTTTAAAATTGACTTCCTCTGTTTTCTCATCAATATAAGCCAAAGCTCCAATGGGTGCTGTACAACCTCCTTCTAAAAGATTCAAAAACTCTCTTTCTATCTTTGTGCAAACATCCGTTTCATGATGATTTAATTGCTCACAAGCATCCTTCACAAATTCATTTTCACCTAAAGCGGCAATCATGATCGCTCCTTGTGCCGGTGCTGGAATCATCCAAGAGAGATTAACTGCTCCCGCTGGTCGCTTTCCAATACGTTCCAATCCTGCTGCTGCAAAAATTGCTCCGTCCCATTCATTGTCTTCTAACTTCTGTAGTCGTGTATTTACATTTCCTCGTAATTCAACTATCGTATGTGTTGGATAACGATCTAACCACATGGCTCTTCTACGAATGCTTCCAGTAGCAATGATTGCTTCTTTTTGTGCAAAAAACTCTTCGGTGTCTTTTAAAACAAGAATATCATTGTAATTCGCACGTTTTAAAACTGCTGCTTGAATAATTCCTTCTGGCAAAACAGTAGGAACATCTTTCATAGAATGAACAGCGATATCAATCTCATTGTTTAATAAGGCGATGTCTAAGTTTCGTGTAAAAACCCCTGTGATTCCTAATTCGTAAATAGGCTTGTTAAGAACAATGTCACCTGTAGATTTTATAGGTACAATTTCTGTTTCGTATTCTAATTCGTTCAACATACGCTGAACTTTCTTGGCTTGCCATAGTGCTAATTCACTATCGCGTGTACCTATTCTGATAACTTTCTGCATAGAATTTGGTTAGGCTTTCCCGAAAACTTTCGACATCACTTGAATACTATCATTCACGGATGTTTCGTCTTCTTTCAGGTGTTTCACAAACTGAGTTGTGATTTTTTGTATGAATCTATCGGTTAGCATTTCTGCTTGTGTTTCGTCAAAATCCTTAATTTTCTTCTTATGAAAACTAATTTCATCTTTTTGAATGGCTTCTAAAGATTCTTTTAAAGCAGTAATGGCTGGTGTAAATTTTCTATGATTTAACCATTCATTAAATTCGGCTTTGTGAATACTAATAATTTCTTCTGCTCTTGGCACTTCTTTTTCTCGAATTGCTAATGTTTCCAAAGTTATCTTAGATAGCTCATCTACATTAACCAAAGATACTCTATTATAATTCTTTACGGCTTTATCAACATTCTCTGGCATTGATAAATCTAGAATTAAAATTTCTTTATTGGCTGAGATATGATTTGTTGTTACGGTAGGCTTTTCAGCTCCAGTAGAAACTATTAAAATATCAGCTTCAGCAATCTCTGTTGCTAAATTTTCGATAGTAGCTTTTCGGATGGTTTTATGCTCTTCAACAAATGACGTTGCTTTTTCTTCTGTTCTGTTAATCAAACAAACAGATTCGTTTTGAGTATACTCTGCTAAATTTTTACAGGTATGTTTTCCCATTTTCCCTAATCCAAAGACTAAAATATTCTTTGAATTGTAGTTTGGTACATTCTGAATGATATATTGAACTGCAGCATAAGAAACAGAAGTAGTTCCTGAACTCAACTGTGTTTGATTTTTTATTTTTTTACTCGCCTGCAATACAGAATTAATCAATCTTTCTAAATACGCGTTGGTAGTTTCTACTTGCTTCGCCAATTTAAAAGCTATTTTTAATTGACTTACAATTTCATAATCTCCTAAAATCTGACTTTCTAAACCAGTTCCAATTCTAAACAATTGATTAACGGCTTCCTTCCCTTTATAAACATTTGATATTCTAGCAAACTCTTCTACTGTTCCTTCAGAATATTTACACAATAATTCAATTAGCTGATATGGGTGTTCTGCAAAACCAGTAATCTCTGTTCTATTGCATGTAGACAAGACAAAAATTCCATCAAATCCTGTTTCTTTTGCTTCTTCTAGCAAAGAAACTTGATTTTCTTTTGATAAACTATACTTCCCTCGCGTATGGGCATCAGCTTTTTTATAGCTAACTCCAATGTTGTACAGGTTTGTATGTTGATTCTCTAAACGCATTCAGTTCTTTAATAAAGATGGTCAAAAGTAAAAAGTTAGATACTATAAAAATATCGCTAGAAGTACTTTTTATATCGTTCTATGTTTTTTAGATGCTTTTTATTTTGAAAACTTGCACAATGTCTTATTTTTGCAGTGAAATCAACTGTTAAGAGCATAGTTATATAGAATCATTCTAAATAAATTAGATTTTAAATTAATTTTTAAATATGGATAAAAATGTCGCTGGAAGTTCTTTTGAAGAAATCAATTTAGAAAATGGTTTTCGCTTGCTTGAATTTAAAAATGAAAGCAATCAAGTGCTTAAGTTTGAGCGAGATATTGATAGTACTTTTATTCAACTTCATTTTTGTTTAAAGGGAAAATCTAAGTTTCTATTTAATAATGGAGGGTATTCGTTTGATGTTTTAGATAAGCGTTCTATTATCCTCTATAACCCACAGAGAAAGCTCCCCATTAATTTAGAAATTCATCCTAAAACTATTTTGATTTCACTATTAATATCTATAGAAAAGTTTCACTCGTTATTTTCTAAAGAATCTGGGTACATTCCTTTCTTAAGTGAAGAGAATAAGAATAAAAAATATTACGACGACGTAGAAATAAAGCCAACTGCTTTAATTGTGTTGCAACAAATTATCAATTCGAATGTGAATAGCTCTATTAGGGACCTGTATATCAAAGGAAAAATCTACGAATTGTTAAGTCTTCACTTTCAACATGATGAATCTAACCTTGCTGAATATTGTCCATTTTTGGTAGATGAACAAAACGTTCAAAAGATTAGAAAGGCAAAAGATATTATTATTGCTAACATGGCCGAACCTCCAAGTTTACAAGAGTTGGCCAATGAAATTGGATTGAACATTAAAAAACTTAAGGAAGGTTTTAAGCAAATCTACGGAGATACTGTATTTAGCTTTCTGTTTGACTATAAAATGGAGCATGCTAGGAGATTGCTGGAAAGCAATAAACACAATGTAAATGAGGTAGGTTTAAAAGTAGGTTATAGTACCGCAAGTCACTTTATCGCTGCTTTTAAGAAGAAATTTGGAACCACGCCTAAAAAATACGTAATGTCGCTAAATAATTAATAAATGAGAAAATACAGCAATGAAAATATATTTACAATCTGTCTTTACGATCACGCTTTAGCGTGAGAAGTAATCTGTTTTTAGGATAGAAGGAAATAATAATGAGATTGCTTCACTATCGCTCGCAAAGACAACTAACAACTAACAACTAACAACTAACAAAAATATTGAAACAATTAACTCATTACGACATACAAAATAACCAAGAGAAATTCCCAATCACCATTGTTTGTGATACAATCAGAACACCTGAAAATATAGGAATGTGTTTTCGTGTTGCTGAAAGTTTTGGAGTTTCTAAAATCTACCTACATGAAAGTTCGCCTTCTGTAGAAAACAAAATTGTGAAGAGGACAGCAAGAAACACCATCAATCAAATTGATCATAAGGTCTATACAAATTTTGATGAGTTAATAGATCAACTAAAAGGCGAAGGAAATACTGTTATAGGGATAGAAATTACGGATAAGAGTATACCTATTCAACAATTTGATTTTTCTAAACACAAAAAAATAGCACTGCTTTTAGGAAGTGAACGAAACGGAATACAAAATACAAGTACCTTAGATACT
>Ga0209223_10002010_pt1 | contig 21187 bp, 22 predicted proteins | sample COG_06_FD_184750 | JGI IMG/M metagenome (GOLD analysis project Ga0209223, IMG submission 184750) | Pelagic Microbial community sample from North Sea - COGITO 998_met_06 (SPAdes) (version 2) | ecosystem: Environmental > Aquatic > Marine > Neritic zone/Coastal water | place: Helgoland, sampling...
CTGCTCCATAGATTAGAACATTAGTTTTATTTTTTGATTTTTTAAAATTTGTTAAAAATAAAAATTTAATAGATATTCTTGATAACGAAATTGATAAAAATAATAAAATAGGCTGAATAATACCAATTGATCTTGGAATGCCTTGAATGCCATAAATACCGATCACTGCAAAGTACAATAACGCATAAACAGAGGTTGCAATAAACACTGTAAATATTATTGAAGAACCTTGAAAACGAAAAATAGTTTTATACAACCCCATCAACCAAAATATTGGAATTGCAATAAGTATTGAAATCTCAACTGCTAAGGTTGTTACATTATTAATTTTAACAAATTCCTCTAATCTTAAATAAAATGCTAGCCAAGTACAAATAATGCATATTCCTATATCTATTAAAATTGCTATTATTCTCTTTGTATAGCGTGGAAGATTAATAATATTTTTAGATAAATTTGTTAAATTTGGCATAATTCTAATTAATAATTTATCTTAAAGTACAAATGTTAAAATACAATACCATTGAAATTTTAAGATAGTCGTTATTCTTTAATAGTTTTATTATCTATAATATCTTTATATATTTTTGAGCCAATTCCTACTTTTACATTTTTACCAATTTTAATTCCAGGGTGAATAGATGTGCCAGTGCCTAGATGAGTAAATTTTCCAACACTCACATTGCCAGATAATGAACAGTTTGGAGAAATATGGGCATAATCTTCAATTAAACAATCATGATCAATTGAAGAAGAAGTGTTAATTATAACGCCCTCTTTAATAAAGGTACCAGGATTCACTACAGCGTTTGCCATCACACATGACCCTTTTCCTATAGAGCTAAATTGACTTACAGTTGATTTTGGATGAATAAGACTAACAATATTATTTTTTTCTTTTTTAAGCCAAGAAATTTTATCATATCGTATTTTGTTATCTCCAATTGCAATAAAAAAATTATCATAATTTTTTAAATTTTTTTTTAATAATCTTAGATTACCAATAATCTTAAATGGAAAATTTTTAATTTCACTAATCTTATCATCAAAAAAATCAATAGTGTCATATTGATTTAACATAGCAATTTCTCCGACAACTTTTCCATGGCCTCCAGCACCTATAATCGCTAATTTTTTACTCACAAAGTTTTTTTAAAATCTTTATATTGTTTTTTTTTAAACAATACTAACACCAATGTCTTAAATAAGATTTCAATGTCTAAAAAAAAACTTACATTATTTACATAGAAAATGTCCAGTTTTATGCTTTTATTCCAAGATTTTATTCCAGAAGGTTCAGGATTAACTTGTGCCAATCCAGTTATACCTGGTTTAACTAAATGTCTTTTTTTTTCATAAATTGAATATTTTTCTAAATATTCAATCAATAATGGTCTTGGGCCAACAAAACTCATGTTATTTTTAAATATATTAAATAATTGGGGTAATTCATCAAAGCCTGTCTTTCTTAAAAAATTACCGAATTTATTTTGTCGCATTTCTTCTGGAATATTTTTACTAGGTTCGTATAGAGTCTTAAATTTATACAAAGTAAAAATTTTATTATTTAGACCTGGTCTTTTTTGGTAAAAAATTGGGGATCCTATAAAAATCCATACTAAAAAAAAAATTAAAACCATTAAAGGAAACAAAAATAAAATTAGAATTAAACTAAAAATTATATCAAATAATCTTTTAATATATTTTTGATACATAGGTTATAAATACTTATTAAGTATTTTTTTTATATGATTAATTTCTGAATTAATTTTTGTTATGGATTTATAAGGATTAATTGGAAACACAATACTAGTTTCACCAAGCAACTTGGCTTTATTTAATCTTTTTTTTGGATAAATTTTTAATTTTTTAAATACTTTTTCTTGATAAATTTCTGGACATGGTCCAACTCCACAATCAATCTTCATTTTATTAAGCTTCTCTATTAATTCAATCTGATCAATTTTATTTGAATCAGTAAATAAATTAATACGATAATAAGCATGCACACATTTATTACACTTACTAATATTTTTTTTTAATGGACAGCTTTCACATTTAAAATCTGGATTTCTTAAAATTTTATACTTTTGAAAATAGTCATTTAATCCCTTAATATACAAATTTGCTATAATATTTCTTTTTTTTATTTGTTGATCTAATAATTTTAATTGTTCTCTTCCAATTACAGCTTGCATCTCTGTCATTCGATAGTTTGATCCTAGATCATCATGTAGCCATCTAAATCCAGTTTTGTGTTTTTTATAATAAACACTTTTATAATTTTTACCATGATCTTTTAAGGACCATAATTTCAACCATAATTTTTTATTGTTTGTTGAAATCATTCCACCTTCTCCACCTGTAGATATAATTTTATCCTGACAAAATGACCATGTAGATATATGTCCAAATGAACCTACTTTTTTACCTTTGTAAATTGCACCATGTGCTTGGGAGCAATCTTCAATTAAAAAAAGTTTATTTTTTATTGTAAACTTTAAAATTGGATCTAAATCACATGACAATCCATTTAAATGGACAACGATAATTGCTTTAACATTTTTATTGTAGACTTTTTTAATACCCTCAATGTTTAAATTTCCATTATCATCCACATCGGCAAATACAGGTTTTAATCCTAAATTTAATACACAGCTAGCAGATATAATAAATGATCTTGGTGAAACAATAACTTTATCATTTTTTTTTAATTCTAAAGCACTTAAAGCAAGTTCCAATGCCACACTTCCATTGCTTAATGTTAAAGAATAATCATTTTTTAAATATCTAGAAAACTCTTTCTCGAACTTTTTACACTGATTGCCAGTCCAATAGTTCACACGCCCAGACTTAAGTACGTCTTTGACTTTTTGAATTGACTCACGGGTATAAAAAGGCAAATTATATGGTCTATTCATTTCTTAATTGTTAAATTAAATATTTATTTTTGAGTTTATAAATTCTAAAAATTTTTCACTCATTAATTTTTCATTAAAATTTTTTATTACTCTTTTTCTTCCATGTTTACCATATTTTTTAAGTAATTTTTTATTTTTAATAGCGAACACCATTTTTTTTTTTATATCATTAATGCTACCAACCTTATGAAAAAAACCTGTTTGATTTTTTTCAATTGCATCAGAAATACCATAAATATTTGAGCCTAATGTAGGTAAATTACAAGAAGCTGCCTCAATAATTGTTGATCCAAAGCCTTCTCTATGACTTGGTAAACAAAAAATATCTGCAATTGAGTACCACTTTTCTGGTGTTGAAACTTTGCTAATATAAATAATTTTTTTATTTTTTTTTATGTGGTTTGCAATAAATTGATCCTCTATTGGTCCAACTAAAATAAGAAATAATTTTTTTTCAATATTTTCAATTTTTTTAAAAGCTTCTATAAGTTCAATTACTCCTTTATCTTTATTAATTCTTCCTAAGTATAAAAAAACAAAATCATTTTTAGGAACCTGTAATTTTCTTCTTAACAATTTTCTATCTACTTTATTGAATCTAAATTTTTTAATATTAACACCTCCAACGGAGCCCAAAGATAATACTGTAGATTTTTTTTTTGAAATTATACTATGTGACACCAAATATCTTTTTTGTGAATGACTATCTACAAGAACGTAATGGGATAAATTAAAAATTAATCTATCTAATATTTTTAAAAATATATAAAAAAATCCTTTTTTTTTAAACCACACTTGACCTGTAAACCAATGTATCCGACATGGAATTCTTGCTAAAAAAGAGGACAGCGCTGTTATAAAACCTGCCTTTGGGGTTAAAGAAATTGTTAAATGGGGTTTATTTTTTAATAAATGAAATAATAACATTAAAAATGTAATCATATCAATTATTAGATTCGGTTTCCTTCTGAAATTTATATTTGTCAATAAAACATTTTTGGGTACAAATTTTTTTAATGAGAGTGCATCTTTACAAAAAATAGAAAGATTGTGATGTAGACTTATTTTTTTTATATGTCCTAACATAAATGAATTGATAGTAATAGCTGAGGTAGCAACTATAAAAATTTTTTTATTTTTATTCGTAATCATTTTATAGAATTTTATCTTTTAAAGAATATCTAGGATTGAAACCTAAATCTTTTCTAATCTTATTATTATTGTAGAGCACTTGAGAAGAAATTATTAAAAAAAAATTAAATATCTTTTTTGGTAAAGGAAAATATTTAATCATTTTAGTTAATAATCTTGATGGCACTATAATTGTAAATAATTTAAATTTTTTTGCATAAATTTTGTGAAGTTTAAATTGGTTGATATCATCAGAAACAATATAGATTTTATTTTTAGATTTTTTATGCTTTTTAACACATAAAAGAACAGACAAAGCAACATCTTTAACATTAATAAAATGATAATTTGTATTGTTTGAATACCTAAACCAAATACCCTTATTTAATAAGAGCTTAATCAACCGAAATGAATTTGAAACTTTTAATTCACTAACAACATTTGATATTCTTAAAATAGTGAATGAAAAATTTTTATGTTTATTTATTAATTCTCTTTCAATTGAAAAATCTGCTTTTAATTTGCTTTTTGAATAAAGGTCGTCTGCACGTGTCACAGTATTTTCTGATATATTCTTAATTTGATTAATATATTTTTTTTGAGAACCATAAACACTAACACTGCTCAAATGAATTAAGTGTGCTGATATTTTATTATTCTTAATATATTTAACTAATTTTTCTATAAAAATAGAATTAACTTTTTCAAGATTGTCTATGTCACCATGATTTTTTCCTATACAATTTATGATAATATTTTTTTTTCTAAAAAATTGGAGCTTTGATCTTTGAAACTTTAGAAAATTCCATTTGATATATTCTATTTTTTTAAATTTATAAGGTTTATACTCGATATTTCTACCAACACAGGTTAATTTAAAATTTGATTTTTTTTTATAATATTTAAATAATTCATTTAAAATGGATCTACCTATTAATCCATTATAACCGAGTAAAATAATGTTCATTTAAATTATATAAACTATAGCCTTAAATCTACCTTATTTGAGTCAAGTGTATTTTTTAGATCATAAATTATGTGTTTTTTTTTACACAAATCTAAAAAGAATTTAATTTTCATATTTTTAAAAATGTTATGAGCCACGGCTATCAAGATTACATCATAACTATATTTTTTTAATTTTAACTTTGGAAAAAAACCATATTGATTCTTAATTTCTACACGATCAGCCCATGGATCATAAAAATCTAAATTACAATTTGATTTTTTTAATACAGAAATTACTCTTTCTACTCCAGAATTACGAATATCTGTGCAATTCTCTTTAAAAGTCAAACCCATAATCAGTACATTAGAATTTTTGATTTTAATTTTTTTCTTTTTCATTTTTTTAATCAAATTTAATGCAACATATTTACCCATGTTATAATTAATTTCCCTACCAGCTAAAATAACCCTTGGTTCATAGCCAATAATTTTTGCCTTATAGGTAAGATAATATGGATCTATGCCAATGCAGTGTCCTCCTACTAAACCAGGCTTAAATGGTAAAAAATTCCATTTACTTCCTGCAGCATCCAATACAGCTTGTGTATCAATATTCATTTTATTAAATATAATTGATAATTCATTTATCAAAGCAATGTTCAGATCGCGCTGAGTATTTTCTATGACTTTTGCTGCTTCTGCAATTTTTATACTAGAAGTTTTGTAGGTACCGACAGTTACAATTGTTTTATACACTCTATCAACTATGTTGGCTATTTTTGGAGTTGATCCTGAAGTAATTTTTTTAATATTTGCCACAGTGTGTTTTTTATCGCCTGGATTTATTCGCTCAGGACTATACCCACAAAAAAAATCTATATTAAATTTTAGTTTTGAATATTTTTCAAGTACGGGAACGCAATCTTCTTCAATACAACCAGGATAAACAGTTGATTCATAAACAACAATATCATTTTTTTTTAAAATTTTACCAATGGCTTTGCTGCTATTCAACAAATGCACTAAATTTGGTTTTTTATGTTTATTTATAGGGGTTGGGACAGTAATAATATAGAAATTTGCTAACTTTAAATCTTTTATACTGCTAGTAAACTTTATTAAATTGCTATTTTTAAATTGTTTTTTTGATGTTTCTAAATTTTTATCTATAGAAGCTTTTAGTTCATTTATTCTAATTTGATTAAGATCATAAGCAATTACTTTTCTTTTTTTTGCAAATTCTAAAGCAAGTGGTAGGCCCACATAACCTAGTCCAATAACTGCCAATTTAAGACCTTTATTTTTTTTAATCACGTTTGATAATATTTCCTGTACCATTTAACAAAATTAGATATCCCATCAATAACTCTTGTTGAGGGCTTATAATCAAATTTTTCTTTTAAGTTGTCTACATTGGCATATGTATCGGCAACATCCCCAGCCTGAAGTGGTAAAAAATTAATTAATGCTTTTTTACCTAATATTTTTTCCAAAGCAAAAATATATTCCATGAGTTGTACTGGTTTATTATTCCCTATGTTATAAACTCTCCAAGGAACATTACTGGAGGCTGGATCTGGTTGGTCACTATTCCATTTATTATTACTAGTTGCTGGAATATCAATAATTTTTATGATTCCCTCTATAATATCATCAATATAAGTAAAATCTCTAGTATGTTTGCCATGATTAAAGACATCTATAGGTTTTTCTTCTAAAATATTTTTTGTAAATTTAAATAAAGCCATATCTGGTCTGCCCCAAGGTCCATAAACAGTAAAAAATCTGAGTGCAGTTGTGGGTAATTGAAAAAGGTGGCTATAAGTATGAGCCATTAATTCATTCGATTTTTTTGAGGCAGAATAAATTGATAAAGGATGATTAGTGTTATCATGCTCAGAAAAAGGCATTTTAGTATTTGATCCATATACGCTTGAAGTACTTGCATAAACTAAGTGCTCTATTTTATAAAGTTTACAACACTCCAAAATATTCATAAATCCAATAACATTACTTTTCATATATTCCATTGGATTTTTAATAGAATATCTAACTCCTGCTTGAGCAGCTAAGTTAATTACACATTTTGGTTTATGTTCTTCAAAAATTGATCTGATTGATCTTTCGTCACTTAAATCTTTTTGATTGTGAACAAAATTTGGATTATCTAAATATCTCTTTAGTCTATTTTGTTTTAAATTTGGATCATAATAGTTATTGTGATTATCAACTCCTATAACCTTATTACCTAGTTTCAATAGTCTCAAAGTTAATTCTGATCCTATAAAACCAGAGGAACCTGTTACAATAATATTCATTAAAAGCTTTCTTTTATAAAAATTGCAATCTGTAAAAAATAAAATAGTTAATTGAAACTAACATTAGAATAATTGATATAAGTTGCAAGCTCTTTTTAGAGAATTTAACATTTGCAAATAAACTTGCTTGAAGTATAGGAATAAAAAACCAACAGATAATTGCAAATCTATTTGACCAGGGACCAAATCCAAAAGTAAAGTAAACTATACTTAACATTAAGTATAATTTAATAGTAAATTCTAAATTAGTTTTATGCTCTAATTTAATTAAGTTTAAAATTTTCAGTATTATGGGTAATAATCCAAATACAAATGTATACAAAACAAATTCCCATTGCAAACCTACCCAATTACCAGGATTTTCTTTTAAACCATATTCTTTAATTATTGTATAAACTTTAATATCAAAATATTCTGAAAATGTTTTTACGATTAATTCATTTAATCCAATTATGTAAAAAAATAACGATATAAACCAAAAAATATAAACATATTTTAATCTAAATCTTATTATTAGTAAAAATGGTAAAATTAAAATTATCGAAATATGGAATAAACATGATGTAAAAAATAAAATTATAAATCTATTATAATTAGAATTAACAAGTTGCTTACATAGTCCAAAATATAATATTGATAATGCCAAGCCTTGTTTTATGCCATTTGTTGTTTCAGTAATATACCATGAAGATAATAATAAAACTGAAATAAAAAATAAATCATGATGAATATTATTACTAACAACTAAACTTTTATAAGAAAAATAAATTAAAAAAGTAATTGATAACGAAACAGTAAAAAAGAAAAAAAACGAATCTAAATAAATCTCAGAACTTAATTTAACAAAAATCAAAAAACCAATTTCATTTAAATTAAGATTCTTAATTCTGTCTATAAACCAATAAATATCAACATCATGGAATTGAAAAAATATCTTTATATATCTCGATGCATCCGCTCCAACAATCTCTGACTTAAAACCAAAAAGAACTGATACCAATATAAAAAATAAGTAAATAAAAGCTTGATTAATTTGATTATAACTTCGCATTGATAAATTATTATTCAGAAACTTAATTTATTATAAATTTAACTATAATTATTATTAATTGTTTTTTTCATAAATTTAATCCACTTTAAAATTACATTATCCCAACTAAAATTATATATTTTAATTGCTGATTTACTTTTATTTAGATATTTCATCTTTTTAATAATTTTGGTTGCTGCCTGATGGGTTTTATTAAAATCAACCAAGATACCATTACCATATTTTAAAACTTCATCACTATAACCTTTTAAATTTCTGCTGGTAATTACCATTTTTTTATGTAAGAAATAATCATAAATTTTTAATGGACTTCCTGGACTCACTCTTGATTTTCTTACTGACACTATGCAGGCATCTGCGGCCATCACTAAGTCTGAGCAGTTTTTTTCATTTAATGGCGTAATATTTATCAAAACATCTTCAGGATCATCATTAGTTATAATCTTACCTCCACCACAAATGATTTGTATATTTGCATTCATTTTATTAAATGCTTTTTGTAAGTTAGATAGATAATTTATTCCATGCCAATAACTTGCAGATCCTGTAAAAATTAAATATTTTTTTTTATCTATAAAATTAAATTTTTTTCTTGCTTTCTTTTTGGTAAGTAAACTTTTGCTAGTATAGTCAAAGCCATTGTAGGAAAAAAAATCATTTTTAGAATAATAAAATTTTTTTCTAAACCATCTTAACAAATATGGATGATTAAATATTCTCATATCACTTTTCAAATCTATAGCCTGTGAAAGTTTTGCAAATAATAAATAAACTAATTTTTCAAGAACATTTTTATTGTAATTTTTGACCTCACCCACACTATCAGCGTGAACTTCTCTTACAGTTTTAATTTTGAGATAATTTGCAACTTTTTGAGCAAAATAACCTACAAATCCTCTGCTTATGAATATATCTGGTTTAATTTTAATAAGTAATAAGATACTTCGTATCTCTAAAAAAAACAATTGTAAGAACTTAAATTTACCACTACTTAAGCTTAATACTTGAAGATTAGCATGTCTTGCTAGAACTTTAATTTTTTGTCTGGTAGCTCGACTGTGTCCCCTATAATCATTTAAATTAAAACTACATGAATAAATAATTTTCATTAAAAGATATTCATAAATTTTTTTGCAAATATATGTGTATTTAAATGTTTAGAGTCTCTTTTTATTTTTTTAATTATCAAAGAATATTGTTTTTTATTTTTAATTTTTTTGTACAATTTTTGAAGACTGGTATAATTATTATAATATAAACTGCCATTCCTCAATTCATGTAAGTTGGTAAATTTTTTATTTAAAAATGAAGGCATATTAAATTCATTCATTAAATAGCTTATGCCACTGTCTTTAGTTAATCCATAAATTTCATGAATTCCTGATGAATTATAATTCACACTAAGTTCACAAAATAACAAATGAGATTTTTGAATAATTTTAATGAAATTATTGTTATCAATATATTTATTAAAAGTTTTAATATTTTTAACTTTATTAAGCTGGTCATAAATATTAGAATCAATGGTATTTTTATTAACGCCTCCCAAAACTATAAATTGATCATTCGGATTAGATTTTGCAAGTTTAATAAAATTATTATACTTTCGTCTTTTGTGATTAACGCTACCTGGATAAATAATAGTAAAAGTCTTATTTTTTTTTTTAATATCTTTATTTTGTTTTTTTCTCAGAGAGAAAGGTAGTACGTGTATTGGTTTTGTTTGATAAAAATTATTATCAATGTAATTTTTCATATTTATGGAATTAACAATAAAAAAAGATGCATTTTTTTTTAATTTATTTATAATTAGTTCTCTTAAATAATATTTAAATTTTTGTTTTTTATTTTTTTTAAACCATAAATTAGAATTATGTACTGTAATACCAAAATTTAAAGATTCTAATGAGATAAACAAATAAACTAAATAGTTACAAATAGTAAGATAAATTAATTTATCAATTTTATTTTCTTTAACTAAATTGTTAATTTTAATTTGAAAAAATAAATTATTATTTTCTTTTATAATTACATTATATTTTAAGCCTTTAAGCTCTACTTTAACAGAATTAAATATCTCTCTTGTAGTAAACAAGGTTATTTTCCATTTATTAAGATTTGCAATTTTCATCCAATTAAAAATCATACTATGATGATTTTTTTCACATAACTCTACTATTCCAAGATGCATTTATTTCAATATTTTTTTGATTTTTAAAGAGGGTTGAATTGTTAAACTTTTTTTGTTGATGATAAATATTGTGGGGATTATGATCTGTAATATTTTTTTTGTTAATAAAATAAGCATATTTTTAAAAAAAGTTACTAAGGAAATATTTTTTTTAATACTTGAGAGATTCTTTATATTTAAATTATTTAAGTTAATACTCAATAATTTAGATTGCTCTCTATGAATATAAGCATTACAAAAATTTAGATAAAACTCATTTCCATACATATTTATTAAATCATTCTTCCACAGTAAAAGTGAATTTTTTATTCCATTAATTCTTTTTTTATAATTTGTAGTCATTCTCATATCATTTGAATTTACGTTTGGAATACTGAGCACTTTTGGAATATATCTGATATTAATATCTATCTTAGCTAGCCTTATCCAAAGATCGTGATCTACACCACTTTTAATATCTTCATTATATCCTCTAATCTTTTTTAAACTTGATAAATTATAAAACTGTGAAGCAACTGGTGGAGTATAACCTTCTTTAACAAAATTTTTTAATCCACCTTCATAATCTAATGTTGTCTCTATATTGATGCCCAAAAAATTTTTATATTTACTACCACAACAAAAGAGCCAATCATGATCATACTTCGAAGCTATAGTAACAAATTCTTCAATAAAATTAATTGTCCAAAGATCATCGTCATCACAAAAGGTAAAATATTTACCTCTAGAATTAAAAATTGCAGAATTTCTTGCTGCTGACAGACCCTTGTTTAAATTATGCCTTATATATTTAATTCTTTTATCAAGCTTTAATAATTTTTTTTCTACAAAACTTTTTGTTCCATCATTTGAAAAATCATCAACAATAATTATTTCCAAATATTTATAACTTTGAGCTAATATTGACTTTAATGTCAACAACAGTCTCTCCTTTCTGTTGTACGTAGTAATACAAACTGTTACTAAATTTTTTTTCATAAGATTATTTAAAAATTATTTTGATAATAGAACGCAAATAGTTTTGTATGAATAAAATTATTAAAAAGTGATTTATTTTTATTATACTTTTCATAACCTAGCAACTTAAAATCTTTATCATAAATTTTTTCAACAATTGATTTATTTTCTGCTATATCTTGAAATGTTATAATTTTTTTACTAATATTATTTTTTTTAATTTCGAGACTTATTTTAAATTTATTAAAAAATAAGTTTATAAATTTATCCATAGCTTCTACCTTCTATCTTAAAAATTTTATTTACTAAAAAATTCTCATTTGTGTCAAGAATCCAGTCAGTCTGTGGATTTGTTTGATTTAATCCTAAATGATTATATATTACAATAAGAGGTTTATTTAAATAAACCTTATCTAGAAATTTCTCAAAATCTATTCCTTTAATATGACCTGTCATACTCAAATAATTAAATAATGAAATTGCTCCTTCATAAGGATTTCTTACAAAACAAAATTTATATGCAGAGTGATGAAATTTAATATTTATAATCCCAAGTTTTAACAAACTTAAGTATGAAACATTTCCAAAAGTTGCACATCCTTTGTTTAAAAAACTTAAAAATTCTGATATTGCTTTTTTTTTTGCATTCCTAATGATATTTCTAGAACTTTAAAAATTGAAGTACCTACAGTTTTAGGTATCCAAAAAAATCTAAATCTTGAGCTATTTAACAATCTAAACATAAATTTAAGTGATTAATTTAATTTATTTTTTAATCATTTTTAAATAAATTCTTCCACAAGTTTTTTCATCTGCAAAAAAATATCTTTTTTTATAAAATTTATAAAAATAATTACTCAATAAACTATTGTTTAATATCCATAACTTATTAGAAAATAATTTATTTAATACACTTAATAGTTTGTCTTGTTTTTGAATATAAATTACTTCTACAACTTGAAAATTTTTTTCAAAATATTTTACCAAGCTCTTATAATTAAAGTGTTGAAAATGCTTATCTTGTAATATTTTATTTTCATGTGGAACTGTTAAATAAATTTTTCCATTTTCATTTAAAAGATCAGGCAATACTTTTGTAAAATCATCACAAAGATCTAATGGAATATGTTCAAATACTTCAATTAAAGTAATAGCATCAAATTTCTCTTCTATTTTTTCATTTACGATATCTATATTTAAAAAACTTATATAGGGATTTAATGCTTTCGCTAAATTGATAGCTTTGCTGGAATAATCTATCCCTAGTATTTTTTTGTTATTAAATGTTTCAGCCAATTCTTTTGTTATTCTTCCATCACCACAACCTAAATCAACAATAGAATTTATAAATTGATCATCTTTTTTTATTTCATCTAAAATAAACTCTATTGCACTGGCATACTGTTTTCCCCAAGACCAGTTATAATTTTCTGTGAAACCATCTTTATATTTAGGAATATAGTGATAGGGAAAACTGTATTCATTATCCTGTTGTAATTGTTCTTTTTTCATTAATTTACAAATCCAAGCTTATATACATACTTATTGTAGATATTCCCAAGTTTATCTAGTTCATATCTAGATAGGTGATTTACATCTACATAACTCTAATTTTTAATTACTTCTAACCATTCATTATTATCATAAAAATATTAAAAAAAATTTTTTATCATTTTTATTATTAATTCATTTTGATTTTTTGTAATATGCTCTCCAATAGGCAAACTTAACAGTTCAACATCACTTTTATTAGCAAAAAAATCTTCATTTGCTTGATTAAGATAATTATAAGCTTTTAATTTAGGAAGTGAGATTGGGTAGTGAATTCCTGTTTCAATATCATTTTCTTTAAGATAATTTTTTAATTCATCTCTTCTTTTTGTTCTTATAACAAATAAATGATAAACTTGTTTTGCCCAATTTTCTTTTAATGGTAAAATTATATCATCAATATCTCTAAGGTTTTCAAGATAATAATTAGCAATACTTACTCTTGAATTTATCCAACTTTCAAGATGTTTTAATTTTACTGATAGTATTGCTGCTTGAATTCCATCTAATCTTGAGTTTCGACCTTCAAATTCATGATTATATTTCTCAATTCTTCCATGATTAGCAATCATTCTTGTTTTTTGAGCTACTTGATCATTATTTGTTATAATTGCACCAGCATCACCATAAGCCCCTAGATTTTTTCCAGGATAAAAACTAAAAACACCTGCATCAGCAATTGCACCTATTTTTTTTCCCTTATATTCAGCACCATGAGCCTGCGCACAATCTTCAATAACTTTTAAATTATGCTCTTTAGCAATTTCCATAACTTGATCCATATCACATGGGTGACCATATAAATGAACAGCCATTATTGCTTTTGTATTTGAGGTTATTTTTGACTTGAGGCTGGGTATTGAAATTGTATAGTTGTTTTTATCACAATCACAAAAAACAACTTTATTACCTGTTCTTGTTACCACTTCAGCAGTACTTATAAAACTGTTTGAAGGTACTACTATTTCACTGCCTTTAGGTAAATTTAGTGCTTCTAAAACTATTTCTAGTCCATCTGTACCATTTGCTACACCCACACAATGTTTTGATTGATGATATTCTGCAAATTCCTCTTCAAATTTTTGTAAATATTTTCCCCCTATAAAAGCACTTTCATCGATCACATTTTTTATCACATTATCTATCTCATCTTTAATGCTAATATATTGATTTTTTAAATCTAAAAATTTTACCATTATTCTATACTTATATTTTTTATTTTTTTTGCAGGGTTTCCTGCATATATTCCAGGTTCTGTTATACTTTTTGTTACAACACTTCCTGCTCCAATTACAGTATTATCGGCTATAAATACTGGTAATATCGTAGCATTAGATCCAATCGAAACATTTTTTCCTATGTTCGTACTTTTCCAAAGTTTCTTATCACCCTTTGCAGGACCTCCTCTATAAAATTTATCATTTATAAAAACTACTCCATGAGATATAAAAGTATTATTCCCTATTTCAACTAACTCACAAATAAAACTGTGGGATTGAATTTTACAATTTTTCCCTATTCGAACATCTTTTTGTATTTCGGTAAACGGACCTATAAAAGTATTATCTCCAATTTCACATTCATATAAATTGACTGGTTCAATTACTTTTACATTCAATCCAAACTTTACATTTTTAATTTGAGATCTAACCAAAGTAGGTTTATTTTCCATCATTTTTGCCAAGTCTACAATTAGAGGGCTTTGATTCCAAAAGCACCTCTTTTCCCGACTCAATCGAATTATAAATTGCTATAATTAACTCAAGACTTTTTTTACCAGAAGTTCCATCAACAAGTTGTTTTTTATTATTAGTAATACTATCTACTACATGTTCATAATAGGCTTGATGACCAAAACCATAAACATTCGGAGGATTAACAGAGTACTTTTCCAAAACATCTTGATCATCTTCTAGCTTTTGCTCAAAAGACCAGGTTTGCATTTTATTAACAGCAAACCCTGAAATTACTACACTTCCTTTTTCACCCAATATTGAAATGGATCCTTCAAGATCATGAGGTCGAGCTGCAGTTGTTGCTTCAATTATTCCTAATGCACCATTTTTAAATTTCAAAGTAACCACAGCAGTGTCTTCTGCTTCAATATTAACTAATGAAGTATTTGCTTTTGCAAAAACAGATACAACATCTCCCATCATCCACTCCAGCATATCAATATGATGGCTTGCCTGATTGGTAAGCACTCCACCATCTAAAGCCCAAGTACCACGCCATGAGTCTTGATCGTAATATGATTGAGGTCTAGCCCAACGTACACGAACAGTTCCTAACACTAATTTTCCAAAACGACCCGACTCTAATGCTTGACGTAATTTTAACACTGGCACATTGAAGCGATTTTGTTTAATGATAAAGAGTTTGCAATTATTTTCATCACAAACATTTATCATCTGATCTGCATCTTCAAGTGTTAAAGCCATCGGCTTCTCTACAATTATATGCTTACCATACTTTGCTAAATTAATAACATGTTTAGCATGGAGTCCACTTTCAGTTAAAATTGAAACTACATCAATGGATTGATTTTGCATCATTTCATCCATATCAGTGTAGTAAGGTAAATTAAATTCTTCGCCTATCTTTTTTGCTTTTTCTTCATTAATGTCACAAACTGCTACCAATGAAGCACCTTTTATTTTTTCAAATCTTAACAATTCACTATGTCTTTTTGCAATTCTGCCACATCCAACCAAAGCAAACTTTAACATTTATTTAATTCCTAAATATAATTTTATTAATAAAAACCAACCCCTATAATTCAAAGGATTAGAAAAGATACTTTTAAATAGGTATTTTCTTGTAAGATCTCTTGCGAGATAATTTTTATTAGAATTATATCTCAAATAATACATTTGACCTATTCTAAATAAAATCAAAGAACGAATATTTGGGTAAGATTTATAAATTTCATTATATGTTTTAAGCTTATATAGCTCTCCAATGATTGCTCTGTTAATACCTTTTTCATTAAAAGTAGTCATCTGATTTATACCATCAAAATAATAATCAACCATATCCTTTTCAATAAAATAGACATCATAACCCAATAAAATAATACGCCTAAATACATCGCTATCAGTTCCTCTAGGTAAATCTTTTGCAAACATTCCAACTTGTTTAAAAATATCACTTCTTATTAAGGCAGCCGATCCATAAATAATCCCATTTTTATTCAGTATATGCTTAACTAAATTTTTGGGTTTTTTTATATTTTTTTTATAACTTTTTTCTTTTGTAATAATCTTAACATCTGTAGTGACTATTCCATATTTCTTTAAATAGTCATTTTCAAAAATTTTAACTTGTTCTGATAATTTATTATTGTTGCTCCAAACATCATCATCTCCTATAAATGCTACGTATTTTCCACTAGCATGTCTATAACCTGTATTCGAAGCAAATTGTACTCCTTGATTAAAATTATGGCGTACATATTTCACTTCGTTGAGATAGTTTTTTTTTAAAAAACTTTCTGTGTCATCTGTGGAATAATCATCAACCACAATTATTTCAACATTATCATAATCTTGCCTTAAAACGCCATTTATACAATTAGCAACTTTTTGAGATCTATTATAAGTGGTAATAATCACACTCACTAAGGGGAATTTTAACATCTTACACTATCCTTTTAATTTTAAATATTTTAATCCATATTGATAAGGTATAAAGACGCATAACTAAACCTTCATTGTAAACGTTTTTTTTTAAATTTTCTAATATTTGTTTGAAATTATCTTTTTTAAATATGTTTAAGCTTAAAAGTAGACTAATATTTTCTATTATTGTTTGTTTATTTATATCCATCCATTGTCTTTGAGGCGTTATAAAACCTTTTTTTATTTTATTATAGAGTATTTCATCTGGAGCAATACCTCTTAAAGAATCTCTTATTATTTTTTTACCAAGACCATCTCCTATTTTTTTATAATCAACAATATTATATCCTTCTTCAACTAATTGATAATCTAAAAAAGGTAACCGCGTTTCAATAGAATATCTCATAGAATTTCTATCTTCATAATGCAAAAGGGCAGGTAAGTGGAATTTTATAAAATGAATTGTATGTGCTTTTATAGATCTAAATTTATTATTAAATTTATCATCATATTTTTTTTCTATAATAGAAATTTTTTTATTTTCTTTTTTTTTAAATAAGATTTTTAAAAGCAATTTAATTACATATCTTTTATTGTTAGCATTTAATATTTCTTCTATTTTTTTTTTTAAAGGAAGGGATTTAAAATAAGTGGGGTAAAAAATTTGTGAATATCCGCAAAATATTTCATCAGCACCCTGACCATCAAGCATTACTTTTACTCCATTTTTATTAGCTTCTTTAAAAACACAGCTTTGTGCGTAAATTGAGCTTGACCAAAAAGGCTCATCTTGAAAATAAATAAGTTTATCTATATCTTTAAAAAATTCTTTTTCTTGAGGGAAAATATAATGTGTTTTTATTGATGTTTGTTTTTTTGTAATTTTAATTAAATCTCTTTCATCAAACTCTTTATCTTTAAAACAAGATGTAAAAGTTTGTAAAGTATATTTTTTTTTAGTATCAGATAATTTTTTATCTGCAAGACACACAATACTTGAAGAATCAACCCCACCTGATAAACAAGACCCTACTTCAACATCAGACCTCAACCTATAGTCTATACTTTTATTAAATTTTTCTTTAAATGTTCCAGTACTTTTAATATTTTTTTTATTTAGATCGTACCATATATATTTATCCATTTTAAGATTTTTTAAGTTTACAAAACCAGCCTCACCACCCCTTACTTGAAATACGTCTTTAAAAAATGTCTCTTCACTATAATCAAGGTACCTATTATCAATAAAATTCCCGATAGCATTAATATTACCTACTGGCTTAAAGTCACGCAAAGTAATAAATTGTTTTATTTCTGAGGCGAAATAAAAAGTATGGTCGTCTCTATAATAGTACAACGGTTTTATACCAAATCTATCTCTTGCAAAAAATATTTTTTCTTTATCTTCATCAACGATCAGAAAAGAAAACATGCCATTAAATTTATCAAGACATTTTTCTTTCCAATAAATATAGGATTTCAATAAGACTTCTGTATCCGAATTTGTTTCAAAAGTTACGCCTTTTTTTTTAAGTTCATCCTTTAACTCTAAGTAATTATAGATTTCACCATTAAATACTATCTGATACGATCCGTAACTCATTGGTTGATTTGCCTTATCGTTCAAGTCTATAATGGATAAACGTCTATGACCCAAAGCCACAAATTTATTATCATATTTATAGATTTTTGTTTGTGAGTTATCTGGCCCTCTGTGTGCAACAGAATCTCTGAAATTGTTAAAATCTTTTATTAAAATAGTTTTTTCTGAAAACCATGCTGAAATTCCACACATTTTGTTCGTTACTTTTTAAAGTTATAAAAAATGAGAATTTGAATCATATTTTTTTTTAAAAAATTAATTTTTATAAATGGTATAGTTTAAACAATATAACATTAATTAAAAAAATATTTATATATTTAATTTTAATGTTCTGTCTAATTTACCTATTAACTCTAAAATTCCTTACTTAAATTTTTATAGTTTTAAAGTTTAATGTAGTGAACAATAGCAGCATATGGGTCTTCATAAACAGTTTTAAAATTTCCACACTCAGAAAAGTATTCTTTAAATTCATCTTTAGTTACAAAACGTTGATATTCATGCCAACCAAGGGCATCCATAGTCATTGCCCAATTAGCTTGAAAACTTTTATTTAAACTTTTTTTTGATATAAATTTTGCTCTATTTAGCAAACCACCAATTACTGGGATATAACCTAGTAAAGTTAAAAATGCTGTGTAAGCAATGAAGACATGTTTGTCCCAGGATCTAAATTTTCTTCTTCTCTTTTCTCTTAAATTGCTAAAGTATTTATTTAAAAAACTTTGCTTTTTTGGTTTTGTGTAGTGCCAAGCAGCTATATGTCCACCAACTTTAGTTACTCTCACCAATTCTTTTACTGTTTCGAATGAATTATGAGTATGTTGAATTACACCTTCGCAATGAACATAATCAAAATAATTATCTGGGAAAGGAAGTTTTGTAATATCCGCTTTAAATCCATTCCAATTTTTATAAGAGTATAATTTTTTTGCTGCAACATTTATCGCATTTGAAAGATCAACAGAAACAACATTTGCTCCTTTTTTTAAAAAATATTCAGATAAAGTTCCAGCTCCACACCCAGCATCTAGCAACAATTTTCCTTTAATATCTTCTGCTTTAATTTGATATCTGTCAAAACCCCTAAACTGCAATTCTTTTTCGTTATTTACAAATGGAAATAGATTCCATTCAAAATCAAAAAAGGAAACTGATTCCTCTGCTTGAAATTCATTTATATTTAAATTTTTTGAATTAATCCAAGAATTATAAAATTCTTCATTTTCAGTAATTCTTGCAACACCCTCCGCAATTAGATATTTCCTATTACCCATTTCATCAGTTAAAAATCCATACCAGCACTTTTGCGTTACTGGATGATTTAACAACGATTGAATTTTAAGTTTTTTTTTATCTATAGGATCCTGAATTTCCATATTTTGTTTTTGTCTTGTTAATTGTTATTTATATCTGGTAAAATAATATTAGTTTGTGTGCTTAGACAAGTATACTAATATTTTCTAATTTTCAAAATAAATTATATTTTTTTTAATTTCAAATTTAACATTTATTTAATGAATTCAATTGGATTTAAATAAGCGTTAACTTCATTGAATGATGTTCGTCTATACCTATAATCAATCATCCATTTTCTGAAAAATTGTAATTTTGTTTTTTTACTAAATCTAAATTTTTTTTCATAAATATCTTTTTTTATATATTTGCTTATGTCATCAAAGTATCCTAACTTTTTACATATTTTTTGAAAACTAACATTAGAAATCTTAAAAGATTTAGCATAGGTTTTACCTACTTTTAATCTCCATAATAAATTTAATGATTTTATATCTTCATCTGTAATAATTTTTTTATTACCATCATGAATTATATTAGATTTTTTAGAGCTCCATGTTTTTATTCTTGTAATATGAAGTTTTCTATAATTATTTTTCAAAAATTTATTTTTTATTTTTTTTTGACTAATAAATTTTCCTGAAATTTTTAAAATAATATCAGAAGTAATTTTATATGGGTTTTTAACAAGATCTTCATATTTAATTAATATTAATTTTGGATGATTAAGAAATTCAAAAACTATGGCCTGATCTACAAGCCAAGACACTAATGCAAGATCTATCGAGATATCTCTTTTTTTGTAAGACATAAAAGAATATATTGGATTTCTAACAATATGAATAAAATATTGATCATAATAATTTAAATATTTTTTAATCGCATTAATATTAATCGGACTTTTTTCAAATAACACACTATTTAAATTTTTACCTCGCAGTGAAAGATAGTGATCTTTTAAACTATTTAAAAAACTAATTGTACTATTTGAATTAAAAACCATTTGCTCATACCGTTTTTTATCTAAACCCCACTGATATAAAAAATCAGTCATTAGATGGTGAGTAGTTTTAAATACAGATGATGATTTGCAATGATATGCGTTTTTTTTAAATTGTTTAATATTATATAACTGTTTTAGACCAAAAAGATTAAGCTCTGGTGCCACTGCAGTTACATCTGTACTATCAAGCAAATCTGACAAAAAAGTGCTACCTGAACTAGGTGAACTACCTATGGCTATAAACATATAATTAATAAAAATTGAATTTTTGTATTTAATGTAATTAGCAATTAATCATCAAAGTTTAAATTTTGCTGAAATCATATTTTATAGTTTTTTAATTCAAATACTTTATATTTTCTATTTTTTTCTTTACTAGTGTTTGATAAGAAAAAAAATTTATTTTAGAATAATCATAGTTCTTTAACCTATAATTGATCCAATTTCCAAAAAAAGATTTAGTGTTTGGTATAACACCTGCTATTGCGTCGATTCCTACACCAATATCTAAAAAAATTTTGCCATACCTATCACGTAATTTTGGTAAAATCATAAGCTTAGCAACACTCATGCCCACAAGATATACATCGGCCTCAC
>Ga0209223_10002012_pt1 | contig 21184 bp, 19 predicted proteins | sample COG_06_FD_184750 | JGI IMG/M metagenome (GOLD analysis project Ga0209223, IMG submission 184750) | Pelagic Microbial community sample from North Sea - COGITO 998_met_06 (SPAdes) (version 2) | ecosystem: Environmental > Aquatic > Marine > Neritic zone/Coastal water | place: Helgoland, sampling...
TAACGAGGAGTATCAACGGAAACTTGTTAAAGCATTTATAATAGAATGTAGAAATTATTTTAGGTCCTCTCAGGCTCTAGAGTTTTTGGTATCTTAGAATGGAATACAACAAACAGCACAGTAACTTGAGTAAACTAAACACCTTTTGGGGAGAATTTTAATGAAAACAGTATTTCTGCTTTTTGATAGCCTAAATAGACTGATGCTTGAACCATATGGTTCAACCCTTTTTGAAACTCCAAACTTTAAGCGGTTAGCAAAAAAATCAATAACCTTTGATAAACATTATATAGGATCCATGCCATGTATGCCGGCAAGGCGAGATATGCAAACGGGACGGCATTCATTTTTGCACCGATCCTGGGGGCCGCTTGAGCCTTTTGATAATTCTTTTCCCGAAATTTTAAAACAAAAGAATGTATACTCTCACTTAATTTCGGATCACTATCATTATTGGGAAGATGGAGGTGCCACCTACCATACGCGATATAATTCGTTTGATTTTATTCGTGGTCAAGAGTCAGACCCTTGGAAAGTCCTTTTAACATCGCCTATTGAGCGAATAAAAGAGAAATATCATTCAAGCCAGAATGATCCAAATGATAAACAAAATCCTTACAATTACATGATAAATCGGGAATTCATCAAGGATGAGGCCGATTTACCATCAGTAAAGTGCTTTAAGGCTGGATTTGAGTTTTTAGATATTAATAAAGATGCAGATAATTGGTTTCTTCAGATAGAAACATTTGATCCCCATGAACCCTTTTTTGCTCCTGAGAGACTCCGAAAGGCCTTCGAAACAAATTATAAGGGCCCCATCCTGGACTGGCCTCGATATGCCAAAGTAACGGAAACGCCGGATGAAGTTGCAGAGCTTCGTGCAAATTATATGGCACTCCTAACATTATGTGATGAACTGCTTGGAGAAGTTTTAGACTATTTTGATAAACACGATCTTTGGAAAGATACTGCACTAATTTTAGGAACTGACCACGGCTTCATGTTGGGTGAGCATGAGTGGTGGGCAAAAAACAGAATGCCTTTATATGAAGAAATATCACATATCCCACTGTTTATTTACCACCCTGACCATAAATCAAAGATGGGTGAACGACGAAACGCTCTGACGCAAACTATCGATTTAATGCCAACAATCTTGGATATTTTTAAAGCACCTGTTCCAGATGAAGTCGAAGGCAAGTCACTTTTACCACTCATAAACGAAGAAATGGACTTACGAAAAAGTGCAATATTTGGTTATTGGGGTGGCGGCGTTAACTTAGCAGACGGTCAATACACCTACTTCGCCTATCCCGAAGATATGAAGAAACAAGATTTATATCAATATACCCTAATGCCTACTCACATGACAAAACCCTTTTCAATTGATGAATTAAAAGAGGCGACATTGGCACCGCCCTTTGACTTTTCAAAAGAACTTCCATTACTTAAAGTTCCTCACAAGTCGAAAGCTGACTCAAAGACACATTCTTATCATTTTCCAGAAAAAATGGAAGAAACGCAATCAGCTATTTACGATGTCTTGAACGATCCAAATCAATCCAAAAAAATTGAGGATCCTAAGGTAAAAAGTAAGCTTAATTCAGAGCTCTTGAGATTAATTAAAGAAAATGATGCCCCGACTGAAGCATTAATGCGAATGAAGAAAGCGCTGGGAAAATAAGTTTTTCATTATATGCAGATAACGGATGACGGCTTAGGTCTTCATCAGTCATAAAATTAGGATAAGTTTTAATGAGTAGTATTAATAATTCGGAAACCTTCTACGATGCAATTGTGATTGGAGCAGGTTTCTCTGGCATACAGCAGTTGCATTTTTTAAGAGACAAACTTGGTTTAAACACATTACTTTTAGAGGCTGGTGAGGCCGTCGGTGGGACATGGTATTGGAATCGTTATCCTGGTGCACGATGTGACTCGGAGAGTCATACATATTGTTTTTACTTTTCAGAACAAATACTGAAAGAGTGGAGTTGGAGCCAAAAATATCCAGGTCAGGAAGAAATCTTATCCTATTTAAATTTTGTCACTGATAAACTAGAGTTACGTCCAAATATTCTGTTTAGAACTCGTGTAGCCGAAATGAACTACTTTCAGTCTCAAAATCGTTGGGTGGTAAAATCAACGAAAGGAGAAAAGTTCAGCGCACGTTATGTAATTTCTGCGGTCGGGTGCTTGTCGTCCGCTAACTCACCTAATATCAAGGGCAGAGATACTTTCCAAGGCGAGCTCTATCATACTGGGCAATGGCCTCACGAAAAAGTTGATTTTAAAAATAAAAAAGTTGCTGTCATTGGTACTGGATCTTCTGGAATTCAGGCTGTGCCAATTATTGCAAAATCAGCTAAGGAGCTGACTGTCTTTCAGCGTACACCAAATTTTAGCGTACCAGCAAGAAATGCTGATTTATCCCACGAGTTTTTATCTCAATTCAAATCAAAAACGTCCTACTATAGAGAAAAGATGAAAGCAGCTCGGCACGGACATCCTTGGCAAGCTCCAGACATTAGCGTGCGTGAAACTTTGTCAATAGAGAGGGAAGAGATACTTGAGGCCGCATGGAGAAAAGGAGGGTTAAGGTTTAGAGAAAGTTTTGGCGACACTTTAACTGATCTTGAGTCGAACAAGCTTATGTCCGATTTTATTAAACGAAAAATTCTTGAAATTGTAAAAGACCCAAATAAAGCAAAAATTCTTAGTAATTTTGATCATCCTTTCGGAACAAAGAGGCCCGCGTTAGACACAGATTACTTTGAAACGTTCAATAAAAAAAATGTGAATTTAATTGATATTCGACAAGATCCGATACAAGAGATAACAAACGTTGGATTGGAAACTGAAAGTCAAAAATTTGATTTTGATATGATTATTTTTGCAACTGGATTTGATGCATTAACTGGTTCTCTTTTGAAGATGGAGATAATCGGCGAGGGTGGCCGCCGTCTTGCTGATGATTGGAAGGATGGTCCAAGAACTTATCTTGGGCTCCAAGTAGCCGGATTCCCAAACTTTTTTATAGTGACTGGACCAGGTAGCCCATCGGTTTTAACAAATATGCCTCAAGCAATTGATCAAAATGTGAGTTGGATTACGGATTGTATTTCTTACATGAAAGAAAATAACTTTTCAAAAATCGAACCTAAGAAAGAGTTTATGTCGGACTGGATGGAGCAGGTGCAAAAGGCGGTCGAGGGCACGCTTTTTCCGATTGCTAAGCATTCATGGTATTTGGGTGCTAATATCCCAGGTAAACCGCAAGTTTTTATGCCGTATGTTGGGGGATTGAATCAATATCGTAAAATTTGTGATGATGTTGCAGCGACTGGTTATAATGGATTTCAATTCTCAACGTGATGGTGTTTCTTTGACCTCTAAATAACCTAAATTTGGTCACTAAAGACCAATGGGATAGAAAATAAGATTGGGTGCGTTAATGAATAAACTAATAAAAAACCATGCCGTAATTGATGGTAAGACAAGCTCACCTAACCATTTCCCGATTGACCCAAAAGATTTAGGAAGTGTTGATATTTATCCTAAAGGTTCTTTTGAGGCAGGGAGTTTTCAAACCTTTAAACTGGTTTATACGGCTGGAAAATATGGAGTTGACGATTCTGGTTCTCTGAGGGTTTGCTTCAGGTTTGCCAGTGATCAAAGTAAACCTCAATTTGATGACCCCAAGGGATCAAATTATACGACAGTTATTGCGTCCAATGGTGCAGTGCTCAATTCAAGATACGATCCCAAGGGCAATGTCCGACCTTGGGATAAAACCGTTTATATAAAAGTTGTAGATGGATTTTTGAAGGAAGGTGATACGATTACCATTAATTTTGGTGATAAGTCGGAGGGGTCCCCTGGTATGCGGTTGCAAACTTTTTGTGAGGATTCTTATGAATTTCATACTTTGATTGATCCAATAGCAACGTTTTGTTATCAGCCAGTAACTAACCAACCTGAAATAAAAATTATTCCTGGACAACCCATTCGGTTCATAGCGGTTATTCCTTCAATTTGTGAAGTGAACAAAGGATTCGCTATCCGGATTAAAGGGGAGGACTTGTGGGGGAACCCATCTGACCAATGCTCACAAACATTTTTACTAAAATCCAAAACGAAAATAAAAAACCTTCCTGATAGCATTACGTTGAAGAATGGAGACTTTTCCCACACTATAAGCAATTTATTTTCGTCTGACGAAGGTGAAATTTGTGTTGAGTTTTATGATAGCTCGAATAATCTTTGCTTTGTTACAAATCCTTCGAGACTTGAAAAAAAACCAAAACTAAAGTATTTTTGGGCCGATTTGCATGGTCAATCGGAGGAAACCATTGGCACTGGATCTGCAGAGCAATACTTTAAGTTTGCCAGAGACCTTGCGTTTGTGGATGCGACTGCTCATCAGGGGAATGACTTCCAGATGTCAAATGAATTTTGGTCTAAGTTGGATAATTTATGTGAAAAATTTGATATTGATCATGAGTTTGTCGCGGTACCAGGTTACGAGTGGTCAGGCAACACAAGTCTGGGAGGGGACCGCAATGTGTTTTTTCCAACTAAAGGACGAAAAATTCGACGATCCTCACACGCTTTAATTGCCGATCGGTCTGATTGTACTACTGACTGTGATACTGCAAACGATCTATTTGAGGCATTTGCTGCTAATAATGAGTTTGATGTTATTTGCTATGCACATTGTGGTGGTCGATATGCTGATATTAATTTTGCTCATGATGCTCGCTTTGAAAAGTCGGTTGAAGTTCATTCAAGTTGGGGTACTTTTGAATGGCTTTTAGAGGACGCGTTTAAGCTAGGATATCGGGTTGGAATTGTTGCAAACTCTGACGGGCATAAAGGCCGTCCCGGTGCTAGCTACCCAGGAGCTGGTTATTTTGGAGCTATTGGAGGGCTGACATGCTTTTTAACCAATGAGCTAACTCGTAACTCCATAATGGACTGTATGAAAAAACGCAGGCATTATGCTACTACTGGTGGTCCTTCAGGACGACCGCTACTTGATTTGGAGATGAGTTTCTCCGAGACAGGACTTATTTTCAATGATGATCCTAGGTTTCACTCTGATAAAGGGGTTGCCTCTTTGCAAGCACTGATGGGTGATATTGTGAAGCTATCAAAGGGTGAAGCCTCTCTTAGGGTTAATATGACGTGTAGTTCTCCAATAGAACGGGTTGATATTTTTAACGGTCTTGAGTTGCTTGAGACAATCCGACCTTATAATGAGGAAGATCTCGGCCAAAGAATTCGTATACTTTGGTCGGGCGCTGAATACCGAGGGAGGTTCAGACAAGTAATTTGGGATGGTACGGTTATAACTGCCGGGAATAAGATACTTGAATCAAAACCGATTAATTTTCTCAACAAAGATAAAAAGTTAACCCAGAGGTCAGCCAATACGCTAGAATGGAATGCTTTAACTACCGGAAATGTAGGCGGTGTTGATTTATTCTTAGAAGCGACAGATGTTGGGACGATTGCTATCGATACGCCGCTTATAAAATCAGAGTTTAAAGTCAGTGAAATTGGTTTTAATGATACTATTTTTGAAAACAACGGAGTTCTACCTCGAATATTAAAAGTATTTCGGATGCCTAACGTGAATAATTATAAGACGCTCAAATTCACGAGAAAGATTGAATTGAAAGACGTAGGAGATAACCCAATTTATATCAGAGTATTCCAAGAAGATGGAACATATTGTTGGAGTAGTCCGATCTATATTTACCGATAATAAATGTCTAGAATGTACCGTCATGTCAAAGGAAAACAGCCAAGTGATCAAAGTTACAAATAATGTCATTGGCTTTGTTGGTCTTGGTAAAATGGGCGGTGGAATGGTTCAGAATTTGATTTCAAAAGGAGTTCAGGTGGCTGTTTTTGATAAGAACCGTGAAAGTCAAATACTTTCCCAAAAAGTAGGGGCTCAAGTCTTTGATTCAGCGGCAGAGCTGGTGCAGGCTGTCTCAATAGTTTTCCTTTGTCTTCCTTTTAGGCCAGAAATTGATGATGTTTTGTTTGGTGAGAATGGTATTGTATCTGCCTCAAAAAAAAATATTTTGATAGTAGACACTTCCACAATATATTTTAACGACGCACAAGACTTTGAGGAAAAGCTTCTCAAATATGATATAAGATACGTCGACTGCCCAATTTCTGGCCTGCCAAAAAGAGCAAAAAATGGCAGCCTAACAATGATGTTTGGAGGATCAGTCTCTGACTATAACTTGGTTTGTCCATATTTAAAACTTATGGGAAGCTTTATAATTCATTGTGGGGATTGTGGGACAGGTCAACTAATGAAAGCTTTCAATAATGCACTTTATAATATCAATATTGCAGCGATGTCTGAAATGCTACCACTGGCTGTAAAAGCTGGTTTGAATTTTAATCATATAGCAAAGATGTTCATGAGCGGTTCAAGTCGAAGCTTTGCATCGGAGCATTTTTTGCCGAAGATCATGGAAGGAGAGTTTAAAGGAGATTATTCAATGGGTGATGCCTATAAGGATATTGAAAATGTGAAAAGAGCCATTCAAAATGTTTCACTAGAACTCCCATTATTTGATGGAATGGTTAAGGTTTACAAAGAGTCTCTAGATCAGGGTTATGAACAGCATTCTAAAAGTGCGATGCTGAAGGTTTATGAAAAAAAGTTAGGTATAAAGTTAAAATAAAACAAAGTAATGTTGAGTATTGTTTGATTTCAGAAAAGGAAAATAGATGGCAAGTGAAATTATGACGGTGATCGTCACGGGTGGAGCAAGCGGTATTGGAGAGTCCGTATCACGCTCTATCATTGAAAGAGGTGGAAATGTTGGCATTATCGACCTTGACACAGCAAGAGGTGAGGACTTAGCAGAAGAGCTTGGAACTAAATGTTTTTTTAGCAAAGCAGATGTGAATGATGAAGCACAGCTTTCAAGCGCTTACTTCTATTTAAAAGAATGTCTGCCAGATATTACGGGCTGCGTCGCTTGTGCGGGGATAAGACCAGTAAGAAATCCTATTCAAGAGCACTCTCTAGAAGATTTTAGAAAAGTAATGGACAACCATTTATCTGGAACTTTTTTAACCTGCAAAATTGCAGGGTTAGATATGGCGTCGCGTGAATTTGGTTCCATTGTGACCTTAGGATCTGCGTTGGCCGTTCGTCCTGGGCCCGTACTCGGTTATGGTGCTGGTAAAGCAGGAATCGTTAACCTCAGTCAATCACTGGCAGTTCAATGGGGCAAAAAGAATGTACGAGTAAATTCTGTTTGCCCTGGATGGGTAGACACACCATTTATTCGACAGCAAGAAAAAGAAGGACGTGATCTTTCGCCAATTACTAAAATTACACCGATGGGGCGATTAATCGAATCTCAAGAAATTGCAGAATTAATTCTTTTTTTACTTTCTAGAGCATCTAGTGCAATGACTGGATCAGTAGTCGTGGCAGATGGTGGCATTACTTTGGCCGGTGGGTATCTGCCTTATGGTGAGATTCCATAACAAATATTTGTTCAATATTGAAATTGGTTAATGGACTGTAACAAAACCTATAGAGCTTAAAACCTATAGAGCTTAAAATGATCAAAAAAAATGATTTACAAGAACACTAAGTTTTGTTTTTGATCATACAAATTTTATGATACCACCGAAAAACATATTGGGGGATGTTAATGACGGTACAAGAAAAAACGATAGAAAAAAAATCGACTTGGAACTTTAAACCAGAATTCCCAGTTGAAAACTCGCCATTATTCTATTGGCCGTTCTCGTTGAGTAAAATTGGGCTATGGGTCAAAGCAAATTATTTGTCACTTTCAATTAGAATGTTCGTAATTGGTTTGGCGGTTCTTACTTGGGCAGTCGCGACTCCAGCTTTGGAGACATGCACAGTGTTTTCTCCAGGTTGGATGTTTTGGGTGTATGCAAGAAACCTGATTTTAATTACTGCAGTGGCAGGTGGACTGCATTTATTTCTGTACACATTTCGGGGTCAAGGGAACAAACTTAAGTTTGACCACAAATGGATGACAGAGGGGAGTAGACTTTTTTCCTTTAAAAATCAGGTATTTGATAATATGTACTGGACATTGGTTTATGCCGTTTCTTTCTGGACTGGCTTTGAAATTATATTCCTTTGGGCTTATGCTAATGATTATTTGCCGCAGATAGACTGGCAGTCCAATCCAGTGTGGTTCGTAGCATTAATATTCTTGATCCCAATCTGGCATTCCATGCATTTTTATTGGACACATAGAGCTCTCCACTTTAAACCAATATACAATAGGGTTCATTCGGTTCACCACCGAAATGTGAGCATTGGGCCCTGGTCTGGATTGTCGATGCATCCGATTGAGTCTTTCATTTACTTAACCTCAATTGGTATTCACCTCGTTATCGCGTCAAGTCCTTTCCATTTGATTTTTCACCTTCAGTTTTTAGTTTTTAATGCAGTTATTGCTCACAGTGGGTTCGAGGGTATAGTGTTCAAGAATAAAAAAATAATAGATGTCGGTAGATTTCACCACCAGCTCCATCATAAATTTTTTGAATGTAATTATGGTAATGCAGAAATGCCATGGGACCGATGGTTTGGAACATTTAATGACGGTTCAGATGGAGCAATGAAAGAAATACGGAAAAACAGAATACTCTGAAGTACTGCCTAATTTAGGTTAAAGGCTCGTTGGCTACCATAATATAAAGGTATTGGTAAAAGTAAATTATTATAAATACCACACCTAGTGCGAGAACTACTCCTATTGCGTTGTCACTTAAACTTTTTGGTTTAAAAACTTTTTGATAGGTCGCTTTCAAAAGAAAGAGCAATGTCTTATAAAAGTTAGTAATGATCATAAATTTATAACATCCTAATTTGGTAGCACTTAAAAACCGCCGATTAGCACGCGATTAAGAGGAACTTTAATATGATGAGGCTGCTAATATCAATACTATTCTTCATGCAGTGGGCCAACATGCCAATGGCAATAGCTGGCGATATTTTAAAAGGGTTTGAAGCCTATAATAAAGGGGATTATTCGGGGGCCTTCATCGAGTGGGAAGATTTAGCTGCGAGTGGAGATGCCGTAGCACAGTCAAGTTTAGGTATTATGTATCATTTGGGTCAGGGAGTTTCTCAAGACGATTTTAAGGCTTTCGATCTCATTAATCGGTCAGCTCGGCAAGGATTTGCTCCAGCTCAAATGTCATTAGGCCACTTTTATGAAAATGGTCTCGGTACTAGACCGGATCAAGCCCGAGCTTTCATGTGGTTTTCAATTGCTGCTTCATCTGATAAATCAGCGCAAACGTTGCTGGAATTGTTAAAAGCTAAAATGACGGCCTCTGATATAAATGCTGCAACTGCTTTGTATAATCAATGTTTAAAGTCCAAGCGAACCAAATGTTAATTAAACCACTTAATTGTGGTTTTAAGAATTTTTTTTTGAACCATAATCTTGATCAAGGAATAACATTAAAATGCTAAATAGCAATCTTTTGGCTACTCAGACTGGGCGATTATCTCCACGTTTCGTAGGCATTTTTTTAATGATTTCATGTTCAATATTGATAAGCTTTGGAGGACTAATTTATAGGTCGTTTGAAGACATTGAAATCTTGGAGATTGTTTTTTTAAGATCTTTAGCACTTATAACTTATATGTCCTTTTTTTTATGTTTTAAATATAAATCACTGGTGATTGTGAACATAAAAAGTATTGGATACCGCGGGCTTTTAGCTAGTGGAATTTTCTGTTTAGCTCAAGTGTCTTGGTTGATCGCTCTTAAATATACCTCAGTTGCTAATGCAACATTTACTCTTTGCATAACGCCATTTGTTACGGCAGTCGTCGCCTATTTTTTTATCAGAGAAAGTATTTCGCGCATTACTTTTTTTACGATGGTTATAGCTATGATTGGTGTGACAATAATGATAGTTGGTGGATTTGAGACTGCCGATAACAGAGGCCTGTTATTTGCTATCTGTACATCCGTAGCTTTTGCAGTTTTTGCAGTTCTGCTAAGAGCTAATCGAAAGTTAGATATGTTGCCAGTTTTGTTGGTAACCGGTTTGTTCATGGCTGCCGTAGGTGGGATTGGCGGATCATTTTCAAACGCCATTCCAATGTCTGATATAATGTTGTGTTTGCTGTGGGGCATGTTGTTGCAAGGCTTTGCACACTCATTGATGATCCGGGCCACTAGACTAATTTTATCTGCTGAGATAACACTTTTTATGTTGCTTGAGTTTACTCTTAATCCATTGTGGGTTTGGCTATTTATAAATGAGGTACCAACTTTTACGACTTTGTTAGGTGGTGGCGTCATTATCTTATCCGTTGGCGTTCTCGCCGGAAGTGAGATACGTGATACTTTTAAGATTAAAAAGGACGCCATTTAATGATTTATGACGTTATAACCGAACTTCCAGTTTATGTCGGTATGGGCGCAGTCTTAACGATCGCTCTAGGCGGGTTTTTAAGGGGGTTTCTTGGTTTTGGTGCTGCCTTATTAATTGTCCCCGTTTTATCTGCGATACTAACCCCAGAGAAGGCATTGGTAATAGTGTTCTTGATTGAGTTGCCAACTGTTATTTATTTAATGCCAGGGGCGTTTAAGCAAGGTGATCCGAAAACAGTTGCCCCAATAATATTAGCTATGTTCTTTACCATTCCCATTGGAGTATATTTTCTTGTTTCTACAGACCCTGATATTATCAAAATCGTGATTTCTTTATTAGTACTTGCGATGGTTGCACTTCTCGCTACTGGATGGAAGCCTCAAAATGAGATTAAACTTGGGACTATGCTTATCGTAGGAAGCTTATCAGGTCTTATAAGTGGTGCTGCGGGAGTCGGTGGTCCACCTTTTGTTACGGCTTTAATGGCGCGAAATGAAAGTCCTGAGAGAACACGATCTAATATAATTTTAAGTCTAAATTGTATGTCCTTACTTACGATCGCAAATTACTTTTATAGTGGATTAGTAACGGTTAATTTGTTATTGCTTAGTTTAACGTTAGTTCCTGTATATGTGGGATGTACGTGGTATGGGGCTCGATATTTTGGAAGCTCTGGAAACCATTACTTTAAGAAAGCAGCATTATTCATGCTTGCCTTAATATCCGTGGTAACAATTGCTTTGAGCTTTAAATAGAAAAGGAAAAACTAATGACAGTATCTTATCCTAACACAGAACTTTTTATTAATGGAAAATGGCGAGCAGCCTCATCAAACGATTGGTTGGATGTAATTAATCCAGCGACGGAAGAAAGTGTTGGGAAAGTTGCTGTGGCCCAGATAAGTGACCTTGATGAAGCATTAGATGCCGCGAATGCGGCCTTCAAATTGTGGCGCAATACTCCCCCCTTTGCGAGATATAAGATTATGCGTCGGGCCGCAGATCTGCTCCGTGAGCGAGCTGATAGCGTGGCAAAAATTATGACAATAGAACAAGGTAAGCCTATCGCTGAGGCAAAAGGAGAGACAATGCTTGGGGCTGATACGATTGATTGGTATGCCGAAGAAGGAAGGCGCGCGTATGGCAGAGTTATTCCATCTCAATTAGCCAACGTGAATCAAATTATTATTAAAGAGCCTGTTGGACCTGTAGCAGCATTTTCTCCTTGGAACTTCCCAATTAACCAGGCAGTTCGAAAGATTTCTGGTGCAGTGGCGGCAGGTTGCTCAATTATACTCAAAGGGCCAGAGGATACGCCTGCAAGTTGTGCCGAACTTGTACGAGCCTTTGTTGATGCGGGAATTCCTGACGGAGTGATAAACCTTGTATACGGTGTTCCCGCAGACATTTCGAATTATTTAATCCCACACCCAATTATTAAAAAGATATCTTTTACAGGCTCTACTGCTGTTGGAAAAGAGCTTGCATCCTTAGCGGCACAACACATGAAACTTTCGACAATGGAACTTGGAGGTCATGCTCCAGCAATAGTTTTTAATGACGCTGATCTTACAGCAGCACTGGATGTTCTCACGACACAAAAGTTCAGAAATGCTGGGCAGGTGTGCGTCGCTCCAACTCGGTTTTTGGTCCAAGATGAGCTTTATGAAAAATTTGTTGATGGATATGTCAAATTGGCCAAGGAAGTGAAACTTGGAAATGGACTTGATTCGTCGACCTCTATGGGACCTCTGGCTCACGATAGACGCTTGGCTGCCGTCGAAGAGTTGGTTCAAGATGCTGTTGATTTAGGGGCAAAAATACATTGCGGTGGTCAGCGGCCAAAAAATGTTGGCTATTTTTATCCTCCGACAGTCCTGACTGGTGTTCCAAAGTCTGCCAGAATGATGAACGAAGAACCTTTTGGTCCTGTAATTCCAATATCGTCGTTTAAAACTGTTGATGAAGTGCTAATGGAAGCAAACCGTCTGCCATATGGCTTGTCTGCCTACGCTTATACTGCATCTTCGGAAACGGCTGATAGAGTGGGTCGTGAAATAGAGAGTGGCATAATAGGAATTAATCACCACGGTCAGCCAGCCGTTGAAACGCCATTTGGTGGGATTCAGGATTCGGGTCAAGGAAAAGAGAATGGTTCTGAAGGGTTAGAAAGCTACATGCACTCGAAACTTATATCCCACAAAACGACACCATAGGGAGTGTGGAACGATAGGATTTTATTGGAAATTAGATAAGTAATCGGTTAGTTTTTTGAGTTCCTCCTCAGACGACGATACTTCGAACTGTTTACTTGGAAATGATCCATTTTTTACTTCCGCATTAAACTGAGAAAAAGCTATTTTTCTCAGTTCTTGCATCTCCTCTCGGATTTTTATGAGATTACAATACTGTTTCGAATGTCTTGGAAAAGGATTTAAGCTGTCTCCCAATATATCTTCGGCAAACAAGAATTGTACATCGCCTCCACCTCCGGATCCAATTGAGCAAGTTACAAGGTTTGTTTTTTTTGTGATGGCTTCGAGAACGGCTGATGGCACGACTTCGACTTCGACTGCCCATGCTCCCACTTCCTCAAGAGCTTTAATATCACCAAATATTTTTTTGGATTGGTCGAAAGTTTTCCCAACTGCCCTAAGTCCCCCTGTCCAAGTGCTTCGGCGTGGAACAAGGCCTACATGACCTTGGGCGGGCACTCCTGCATTAGCGAGGGCGAGTATATGTTCGAGACTCCAAGTACTGCACATTATAGAATCGGCGCCCATCTCCATCGCTTCAAAAGCTAACTTAAGGGCGGTCTGTTTGGAGGCTATATTTTTAGCAGGCATTGCAAATGTCATAAACGTATTTGGCGCTGATTTTCTAATCTGCTCTGCAAGTTTTGGATTCTGAGGGTCGTACCTTACATTCAACCAATCAATACCACTTTGTTCAGCGGCTGTGGATTCCTCGGGTGTGGATGGTAAAGTCTGAGACAGTTGTCTTTTTCCTTTAAGGTTTTGAATATCAAAAACTGTAAAGTTTTTTTCTACGTACTCACCGGTAAAGGTTACAGTTTTTTTTAAAGGTTCTTTTGGGCTTTTCATCTACAGAATTCCACAGAAAATTGTTTAAATTGATTAAATTAGTTCTTAAGTTTTTAACTTCGATTGAGTAAGAAGACTTTCGTAAATAGCGGTCCAGTCTTGTTTGCCACGGCCTTCGTCTTGGGCCGCTATGTAGGCTGAAGTAGCAACTTCGCCTAGTTTAAGAGGAATATTTAATTCGTCAGCTAAACTATTTCCAATTTTCAGGTCTTTCAAAGCTAAATCAATCATGAAGGCTGGCGATAAATCTCCACGTAATACTTTAGCTGGGTAGGTCGTCGATAAATGTCCTTTGCCCGCTGGAGTTTGGTTCAATACATTTAAGCAAGTATCCGTTTCAAGACCTAAGCTTGCAGCTAATGTTAGAGCTTCAGCCGATAATACATTTAAAATCGTTGTCATATAATTGTTGATAATTTTCATGCGTGCACCTGTTCCTGGTCCACCACAATCTACAATTGTGTCTCCAAGAAGATCAAATAGAGGGCGAACAGTCTCTAAGTCAGTTTTACTAGCTCCTACCATTAAAAGTGATTTACCCTCTTTTGCCTCTTTCGAAGTTCTACCAATTGGAGCATCAATCATAATAATTCCTTGGTTAAATAATTTCTGTCTTATCTTGTCGGATTCAAATGGATTGACGGTCGACATATCTATTAAAATTGTTTGTTTAGTTAGAGTTTCGTAGGCACCATGTTCTCCAAAAATAGCTGTTTCCAAATGTTGATGAGTTGGTAGCATTGTAAATAAAAACTCGGTCTCTTTTGCGGCGTCAGCACAATTATTTGCTTCCAGCCCTCCAGAATCAGTATGCCGCTTTATGAAATCACTTCTAATATCGAAACCTTTCACACAGTGACCGCCCTTAACAAGGTTAGCTGCCATAGGACCACCCATGGTTCCTAATCCGATAAAGCCAATTTTCGACATTCCATCCTCCATTTTTATGCTTTTCTATATCTATACTAGTTCGGTAATATTCCTAACATTACATTTTTCGATGTAATAGATCAAAAGATATGCCCACTTAAGAAAAAAAATTGTTTACAAATTCACCTTCTGTGTAGCATACTTTTTTTTCGAAACATATAATTTAAAGATAACTTGGAGGAAGAATTAGTATGAATATACTTAAGAAAATAGGTATGTTGCCTCTTGCACTCGCTTTGCTTGTGTTTGCTGGTAGTGCATACGCTAAAAATCTTACCATGAATATAAGCTTTGGGGTTGCTGATGCACACCCTTATGCAACATTTATGTATACATTTGCTGACAGAATGGAAAAGCTTTCCGGCGGTACAGTCAGGGTCAAAGTGCATTGCTGTAACAAAATGGGCAGTGAGCAAGAAACATTTAAAAAGCTTCAACTTGGAACTCTTGATGGTACAATGATTGCACAAAATAATGCTGGTCCAATGTACCCAAAAATCGATCTTTTGGTTTTACCTTACATGATTCAAAATTATGAACATGCTTTGGCCATTACCAACGGGCCTGCTGGTGAAGCTATTTGGGGTAAAATGGGTGAAGAAATTGGAGTTCATCTAGTTTCAATACCTCTATTTTCGTTCCGTCATATCTATAACACAAAGATGCCAATAAATAACTTGGCTGATTTTGCTAAAATGAAATATCGAGTACCAAAAAATGTTGTTATGATCGATACCTACAAGGCGTTTGGATCCGATCCTGTTCCAATAGCGTGGTCTGAAGCATTAACAGCTACTCAGACTGGTACTGTGGATGGTGGCGACTTGCCAATAGACGTAATGTATTCTCAAAAGTTTCATGATGTGGCAAAGCATATCGCTATGACTGGTCACTTTGTTCTAGCTCCTCCTTTCTTTGTGGGAGATAAGTTCATGCAGAAGATGGATGATAAACAAAAAGAAGCTATGCATATGGCGGCACGAATTGCTGAGCAAGCCTCCCGTTTCCATACGAACTACGGGATGGGTATAGTTGAAGAAAAGCTAAAAGCTGCCGGTGTAACGTTTACGCGGCCTGACACTGGACCTTGGATCGAGAAAGCTAAAGAAGTTCATACGGCTTTTGCTGAAGAGCGCGGACCTGAGTATGTCAAAATAATGGATATGATATACGCTGCAGCGCCTTAAGCGACCATAACTGTTGGCATGGGTTAAATTTACCCGTGCCAACTTTAAACGAGACACAGATATCATTGTAATTTTAATCGCTTGTTTGAACGAACGGGGAAACGCGAATGCTAAGCAAAATTGAACGTCATTTTGAAGAAATTCTAGCTGGGACATGTGTTTTAATCATGGCTTTTATGGTCTTTTTTCAGGTAGTCATGAGATATGTGTTTAGTCTTCCAACGTCTTGGTCTGACGAAATAGCAATATATGCCATGCTTTGGTCAGTTTACATATCAGTGGCGTGGGCTGTTCGAGAAAGATCGCATATAAGAGTAATGAACTTTATAAATTTATTTCCCACAAAAGTTGGTCTAGCAATCACTATTTTTAGTGACTTCATATGGCTTTGCTTTGGATTTTTAATGACGTACCAAAGTATTCTTCTGAATATAACCTTCTGGCAGGATCGTTATCAGTCACCGGCCCTCGGCATTGAGCAGAAATGGCCTTATATGTGTTTGATCCTTGGTTTTGGACTTATGACTGCCAGAATAATTCAAGTATACTATCTTTGGCTAAAGCACGGTGTGCCAATCATACCAGCTCAGAATGAGGCGGATAATCATCATGCTTGAATATTTAATGGACACTTCTGAGTTTGCTCAGGCTCTGATGATGTTTGGTGGTATGGTTTTATTTATCATACTTGGAGTGCCAATACCAATTGCTGTTGGGTTAGGCACTATTATTGGATATATTCTCTTAGATTTTCCACTTTTAGCACTGTCGCAAGCAATGTATACTGGTGTAGAACCATTTCCGCTGGTGACTGTTCCCTTATTTGTTTTTGCAGGTTCTTTGATGGAACAAGGCGGTATGGCAAAACGGATTGTTGGAGTTGCTGAATCCCTAATTGGAAATGTAAATGGTAGCTTGGGGCTGATTGCGGTTCTGGGTTGTGCTTTTTTTGCTGCGCTGTCGGGATCTGGTCCTGCGACCACAGCGGCAATTGGAGCTGTGATGATACCGTCAATGATCCAACAAAAGTATGACCCTGCCTTTGGTGGAGCTATTGCAGCAGCGGGTGGCGCGCTGGGTAGTTTAATTCCGCCAAGTAATTTGATGATCATATATGGTATTGTCGCAGAACAATCGATTCCAAGACTTTTCTTAGCAGGTTTCTTTCCTGGCTTTATCGCAACTGCATCTCTCATGTTAGTTACGTATATAATTGCTCGAAAGCGAGGATATGTCGGGGTTGATCATAAGTTTTCTGTCGGAAATGTTTTAAAGGCCTTGAACCACGGTAAATTTGCTATTATCGCACCAGTGATTATCTTAGGTGGTATTTATGCAGGCATTTTTACACCAACTGAGGCTGCCTCAGTTGCAGTTTTCTATGCATTGTTGATTGGCGGTCTGGTATATAAAGAGCTAACAATTGCAAATATAATAGATTGTCTAAAGATAACAGCTATGATTTCAGGGGCTGTTTTAATAATTGTTGGACCCGCAAAGGCTTATGGTGAGCTTATGAGCCTCCTTTCAGTTCCAGATATGCTTGGCGATGCCCTTAGGGGTGTAACAGAGAGCCCATTCTTAATACTCATGATTATGGCCTTTGTTTTGATAGTATCAGGCATGTTTCTTGAGTCCATTGCTCAAATAATTTTACTTACCCCTCTGATGTTACCGATTGTTGTTGGGCTTGATGTTGATCCAATCGTATTTGGGATCTTAATGGTGATATCGTGCGAAATTGGGTTCTTAACACCCCCTGTCGGTGTGAATTTATTTGTTGCTGCGCGTATTACAAATCTAGGGGTTGATAGAATATCTATTGCAGTTATTCCTTTCTTATTCGCATATATTCTAGTGCTGGTAATTATATCTGCGTTTCCAGATATTGTAACATACTTACCAAATCTGGTTTACGGTGAATACGGTTAAAAGATTTATAATTTTGTGACTGAAAAATTCTTTTTATAATGGTCATGATTTTTAATGAGGGACTCTATATTTTTCTATAGATTCTAAATTGGGATCTAACCCTAAGCCGGGCGAGTTGCCTAGAACCGCTTGCCCTGGGCTAATATTCAGAAGTTCACCAAGAAGATTGGTTCTTAAGGGGTTTTCATTAATATCAATCTCAAGAATACCGGCACCGCCCACTGCAGCTAATGCATGAGCTGATGCAATTAATCCAATACCGCCGCCTAGATAGTGAGGGCAGTATCGTAATCCTGCGTCAATAATATCCTTTGCTATTGGGACACAGTAAGTAAACCCACCCCACTTCGCTAAATCTGGCTGTATTACTGAGATTATTTGTTCATTAATAGTGCTTTGAAACAAATTTCTGCCAACTATATTTTCACCAGCAGCTAATGGCATAGAGCATATATCAGAAAGTTTTTTCCATTCCTCCACAGGTCGGTCAGCTAAAATTGGCTCTTCTAACCAGTCAAGATTGAACTGATCAAGTTTTCCTATCCTCTCTAATGCTATTTCTATTGACCAGCCCTGGTTTACATCGGCCATAATACTTCCTTCGCTACCTACGATTTCGCGAAGTATCGATAAATTTTTTAGGTCGAGGTCATTTCCAAAACCAATTTTTAGCTTGAGCTTGTTGAACCCAAGGCTCAGTGCTTTTACTCCCATTTCTTTTGCCTGAGTAGGGTTTATACCGCTCGCGTAAGCTGGAACACTGTCAGTTATACCACCAAGCATTTTCCAGATTGGGGTACCTTTTCGTTTACCCATAAGGTCATGAATTGCTATGTCTATCCCCGCAATGCACTGGGCTAATGGTCCATATTCGCCCGCTTGAATCCCCAGGACCTTAGTTTGTTTGGTCAAGTCATCAAATACTGATTTTGCATCGTCGTAAGTTTTTGATAGTATTAGAGGACTTATTACACTGTCGACTAATTTTGCCCTATGTTCAGCACCAATATTTGGGAAGTTACACCAAATTTCGCCCCAGCCCTCATTGCCCAAATCGTCTTGGATCTGAACAAGAATCATTGGTCTATCTTTCATAGTGCCAAATGATGTTTTAACAGCAATATCAAGAGGATATCTATAAACAATAGTACGGATTTTTTTAATTTTTATCATTTTTGAAGAACCTAATAACATTTAAAATGTAGATATTATAAAACAACAGTAGAAGGAATATGGTTGACCGCAACAATGAAAATACTCGTGAGGCTAGATAAATTTTGACTGTGGTTCAATTGCATTGCTCGTAACGGTAGTGTAATATTTGTGAGTAAGCTTAAGTAATGAAAGTTCAATGGAAGATAATTTTACACATATTATAGTGGGTGCCGGATCAGCAGGGTGTTTAGTGGCAAACCGGCTATCTGCAAATAAATCAAACCGAGTATTATTATTGGAGTCTGGTAGTTGGGATACTGGATTTTGGACAAAAATACCCGTTGGGTATTTTCGCACTATTAATAATGAGAAAGTGACTAAACATACGCTTACAAAGCCTAGCGAGAGTATAGCTGGAAGGTCAATTGATTGGCCTCGAGGACATGTGGTTGGTGGCTCCAGTAGCGTAAATGGACTAGCATTTATTAGGGGGCAGAAAGAGAACTTTGATCGATGGGCGGACCTTGGGCTAAGTGAATGGAGTTATAAAGATGTTTTACCGTTTTTTCGAAAATTAGAAAATTTTAGTGGAGAAGCGTCTCAGTTTCATGGTAGTCTTGGTGAGTTGCAAGTATCGGAGTTACGAAACCATCATCCATATTGCAAGGCATGGGTTAATGCTGGTGTAGAATTAGGAATTCCTAAAAACCCTGATTTCAATAGTGACCAGTCCTATGGTCTTGGAGCGTATCATCTAACCATCGGGCGTCGGCTTAGGTCCAGTTCGGCCACTGCATTCCTCAGACCTGCCTTGAAAAGAAAAAATCTAGTTGTTCTTACAAATGCTGATGTCCAGAAATTATTAATTGTCAATGGCCAAGCCACGGGTGTTAGATTTCGGCATAAAAATGTAATCAAAAGCGTAAATGCGTATTCAGAGGTTATTCTTGCAGCTGGAGCTATTGGATCACCAAAAATACTTCAGCTATCCGGTATTGGACCTGGTAAACTGCTCAAAGATTTAAATATCCCAGTTATAGTGGACCGCCCTTCTGTTGGAGGGAATCTTCAAGATCATTATCAAATGCGGACAATTGTGAAATTAGTTGAGCGTCGCTCTATGAATGACGATGTACGAAATCCTTTAAAACTTATGAGTATGGGGCTAAACTGGATACTTAAAGGTAGAGGCCCTCTAACTGTTGGTGCTGGTAATGTTGGTGGAGGAGTTCGAACAAAATTATCCGTTGATGGACAGCCAGACATTCAATTTAATGTAATGCCACTGTCGGTTGATCGCCCAGGACAACCGCTTCATAAATACTCAGGGTTTACAGCGGCAGCATGGCAATGTCATCCAGCTTCACGTGGGAGAACTGATATAATTAGCTCTGACGCATCACAAGATACAGAAATTCAGCCCAATTATTTATCAGAAGAAATTGATCAAAGAACACTAGTTGAAGGCGTGAAGATTTTAAGAGAAATCTATAAGCAATCTTCTTTTAAAAACCTTTGGAACTCTGAAGTCATTCCTGGCAAAGAATATAAAACTGATGCACAAATATTGGATGCTGCAAAAAATATGGGTGGAACTGTTTATCATTATGCTGGAACTTGTCGAATGGGAACTGATGGTGATGCGGTTGTAGACCCTCAGCTCAGGGTGCGTGGCGTTCAAAGCTTGCGAGTAATCGACGCTTCAATTATGCCAGAAATTACATCTGCAAATATTAATGCACCTACTTTGATGATAGCTGAGAAGGGATCGGATATGATCCTAAGAGCTAACTAAATTAGTTTACATAAACTTATACCTAGTAGTTATTATTTTTCTTAGTTTGGTCCTTAGTTTTAATACGCTATAAAATTGATTAGTACTTAAGTAGGAGAATAGAATGTCTAATAAACCAGAAAAATTTCTTTATAATATTGACGATTTAAATTTAGGAATTTTTAGAGAGCTGACAAAGGGCATCACAACAAGAGTATTCCCAGGGGATGAGGCGATGATATCAGTGGTAAGAGTTGAGCCTAATGCTGAAGGGACGGTACATTCGCACCCGCAAGAGCAGTGGGGACTTTTGATTAGAGGAAGCGCTACTCGTCTTCAGGGTGAACATACCTTTGAAGTTCGGGAAGGTGACTTTTGGCGTACGCCAGGCAACGTCCGTCATGGCGTGATTGGAGGTCCAGATGGAGCCGTAATCCTCGATGTGTTTGCTCCACCCCGAGCAGAGTACCTAAAACCTGGAACTGGTTTTGAAGAAAGTAAATAATATGGCCATAAAACTTTATCAGACTAATTTTAATAAGGTTCCCCTTTCAAGATTAAGTGAGTGGAAAAAAATTCCAACAGCCGTTATCGGTGATTGCCTAAACCGTCAAAACGTTATGTCAAGCCGGATTAGTCCTGTTAGGTCGTGAACTATGGCCGGACAGGCTC
>Ga0209223_10002016_pt1 | contig 21171 bp, 16 predicted proteins | sample COG_06_FD_184750 | JGI IMG/M metagenome (GOLD analysis project Ga0209223, IMG submission 184750) | Pelagic Microbial community sample from North Sea - COGITO 998_met_06 (SPAdes) (version 2) | ecosystem: Environmental > Aquatic > Marine > Neritic zone/Coastal water | place: Helgoland, sampling...
ACAATAGACCCCGAAAAATTATTGGTTTTAAAACACCTAAAGAAATAATGGAATCTGAGCTAAATTTTGTAGCTTAGACTCAACTTAAAAAAAGCAACGTTTGTTGCGTTACAAACTTGAATGCAGCAGGGCAATCGAATTATTACAATAAAGAAAAACAATTTAATGAGTTGTTAGGGATATCTAAGAAATAAAAAAAGGAGATTGAAATTCAATCTCCTTTTTTTATTTGCAAACTAGAAGCAATTATACTTCTAGTAAAGAATTCGTTTTCTTAACAGCTGCTGCGCTACTTGCTAATTTTTCTTTTTCAGCATCGGTCAATTCAATTTCAACGATTTTTTCAATTCCGTTTTTTCCTAGTACTACAGGTACACCAATACATAGGTCGCTTAGTCCGTACTCACCTTCAAGGTAGGTAGAACATGGGAATATTTTTTTCGTATCACAAGCAATCGCTTGAACCATTGCAGAAACTGCTGCACCTGGAGCATACCAAGCTGAGGTTCCAAGCATACCTGTTAATGTTGCTCCACCTACCATAGTAGCTTTGGCAACTTCTTCAAGTTTTTCTTCAGAAATAAAAGCACTTGCTGGAACTGAATTTCTTGTTGCTAGTCTAGTTAAAGGAATCATTCCTGTATCACTGTGACCACCAATTACCATTCCGTCAATATCTGATGCAGGAGCTCCTACGGCTTCGCTTAATCTGTATTTAAATCTAGCGCTATCCAAGGCACCTCCCATACCAATAATTTGATTTTTTGGTAATCCTGTCGCTTTGTGCGCTAAATAAGTCATGGTATCCATTGGATTACTTACCACAATGATAATAGCATTTGGAGAATGTTTGATGATGTTTTCAGAAACAGTTTTTACAATACCTGCGTTGATTCCGATTAGCTCTTCTCTTGTCATTCCTGGTTTACGAGGAATTCCACTTGTGATTACTGCAATCGAGCTACCTGCTGTTTTTGCGTAATCATTTGTACTACCCGTAATTTTTGTGTCAAAACCATTTAAAGAAGCTGTTTGCATAAGGTCCATTGCTTTTCCTTCAGCATAATTTTCTTTAATATCTACAATAACTACTTCACTTGCAAAATTTTTAATAGCAATGTACTCAGCACAACTTGCACCTACCGCACCTGCTCCAACAACAGTAACTTTCATTCTTTATGTTTTAATATTAATATTAATATTCTATTCTTTCGTCTGTCGTAAATTTAGTAATTAAAGATGAATTAATCTTGATTTTTTTAATAGAATTTTTGAGTTTATTCGAAATCGAAATAGTTCTGTGTCATTTGTTTTTGTTGGGTTTTTGTGTTTTTTTAATCCAATGATAATTGTCAGTATACGTAAAATTGTTTCGTGTTATTTTTGTGTGTTGGATTCATCCGAAATTATGGTGATTGAAAAGTATTTGTAGGATTTCTTGCAAAAAAAACACAGTCATAAAATATGACTGTGTTTTTTATTATAATTGCAAAGAATTCATCAATTATGCATCAATATTTGCATATTTTGAGTTTCTTTCAATAAAATCTCTACGAGGTGGTACTTCATCTCCCATCAACATAGAAAACACTCTATCTGCTTCTACGTCGTTGTCAATAACCACTTGTCTTAAGGTTCTGAATTCAGGATTCATTGTAGTGTCCCATAATTGTTCGGCGTTCATCTCTCCTAAACCTTTATATCTTTGAATAGTAGCACTTCCACCCATTTTTTGAACAATCAAATCACGTTGGTCATCATCCCAGGCGTATTCTCTTTTTTGTCCTTTTTTAACTAAGTATAAAGGCGGTGTAGCGATATAAACATAACCTTGCTCAACCATTTCTCGCATAAATCTAAAGAAGAATGTTAAGATCAGTGTTGCAATGTGACTTCCATCGACATCGGCATCACACATGATAACTACTTTATGGTATCTAAGCTTGCTTAAATTTAAGGCTTTGCTATCTTCTTCTGTACCAATGGTAACTCCTAAAGCGGTAAACATGTTCTTGATTTCTTCATTTTCAAAAACTTTGTGAACCATTGCTTTTTCAACATTCAAGATCTTTCCACGCAATGGTAAAATTGCTTGGAAGTTTCTGTCTCGTCCTTGTTTTGCAGTTCCACCGGCAGAATCTCCCTCAACTAAGAAAATTTCACATTGTTCTGGATCTGTTTCTGAACAGTCAGATAATTTTCCAGGCAAACCACCAATCGACATCACTGTTTTACGTTGCACCATTTCTCTGGCTTTACGTGCAGCATGACGTGCTTGAGCGGCTAATATTACTTTTTGAATAATAGTTTTTGCATCATTCGGATTTTCCTCTAGGTAGTCTGTAAGCATTTCAGACACTGCTTGAGATACAGCAGCCGAAACTTCCCTGTTCCCTAATTTTGTTTTTGTCTGTCCTTCAAATTGAGGCTCAGCAACTTTTACAGAAATAATTGCAGTCAATCCTTCACGGAAATCGTCCCCAGCAATATCAAACTTTAGATTTTTTAATAATCCAGAATTGTCAGCATATTTCTTTAAGGTTCCGGTTAGTCCTCTACGGAAACCAGATAAGTGTGTCCCTCCTTCGTGTGTGTTGATGTTATTTACATACGAATGCAAGTTTTCAGCGTATGAGGTATTGTAAACCATGGCAACTTCAACAGGGATACCGTTTTTCTCACCTTCCATAGCAATTACACTAGCTGTAAGTTGTTCTCTAGTACTGTCTAAATAACCAACAAATTCGCTTAGTCCTTCTGTACTGTGGAATGTTTCTTTGACATCGTTCCCTTCATCATCCTGATGACGTTTGTCTGTAAGATGAATTGTGATACCTTTATTAAGGTAAGATAGTTCTCTTAAACGAGCTGCTAAAGTGTCGTAATTGTATTCTGTAGTTTGTTGAAAGATAGATTTATCTGGAGTAAAAGTAACTTCCGTTCCTCTTTTTTCTGTATCGCCAATTTGTTTTACAGGGTATGATGCTTTTCCTCTTTCGTATTCTTGTTCCCAGATTTTTCCTTCTCTAAAAACAGTAGCTTTCAAGTGGTCTGATAATGCGTTCACACATGAAACACCTACACCGTGCAATCCACCAGATACTTTATATGAATCTTTATCAAATTTTCCACCGGCACCAATTTTAGTCATTACAACCTCAAGTGCAGAGACACCTTCTTTTTTATGAAGTCCAACAGGGATACCACGTCCATCATCTTTTACAGTGATAGAGTTGTCCTCGTTGATATAAACATCAATATTGTTACAGTGACCGGCTAAAGCCTCATCAATGGAGTTGTCAATTACCTCATATACCAAGTGGTGAAGTCCACGTACACCTACATCTCCAATATACATGGAAGGACGCATTCTAACATGCTCCATTCCTTCGAGGGCCTGGATGCTATCCGCAGAATACTGATTTGAATTTTCTTCGCTCATATTTATATATTAATTTTTATTATCTTTTTTAAATCTTTTCAAGCCAAACAAATATAACGAATTAGTCCACTTTAAAAAGAGTTATGTTTAAAACTTTGAAAAATGTTGATAACTATAAAAGCCTCTTAAAACACCTTTATATTAAAAGTTGTGTTTTTTTTATCTGTTTTGAAAGTGGGGAAATGAGAAAATGCATTAGAGTTTAAATTTTGAAGCTGGTTTTGGGTAGAGAAAAAGGATATTTGGGTAGTTTTGTAATACGAAATCGTTTGAAAATGTACCCTGTCAATTAATTGTTTTAGTTTGTGATGTAAATCATGTTTTGAGGGATTTGTGCAGATTAATTTTGGTCAATAATTAAGAATAGATTTAGATTATGAGAAATTTGAAAAAAGGATTTAAAAGATGGATAGTTTTAACCGTTTTATTAAATTCTATAGTTATTTCAGCACAGAAAAAAGAAGAATTCAAACCTACTATAAAATGGAATCTATCAGGGCAAATTTGGTTGCGCTATTCTGATCTAAACGATGGTTCTGAAATAAATGGAGAACCAACTGCGAGTTATACAGATGTTTCAATCAGGAGGTTGAGAATCCCAATCTCCTCTCAAGTTTCGCCAAAGATTTTTTTGTATTCTATCATAGGAGGGAATAATTACAATATGAGGAATACCGAAATGAAAATCGGAATTTTAGATTTATATGCAGAGTATTCTTTTGCTAAATATTTGGAAGTAGGAATTGGAAAGTCGGGTTGGCAAGGATTGAACCGATGGAATATTCGTTCGAGTAGCTCTTTGATGGGTTTAGATTCTCCTTTGTTTACACTAAATACGGTTGAGAAAAATGACGATTTGGGGCGACAATACGGAGTTTGGTTCAAAGGGCAGGCTGGTAAATTTGATTATAGATTGACTTTTAACAAGCCAGATATAGTAACCACAGCTCCAAGTGGAGCAATTGATTTTGCAAACAACAGACCTCGATTAAAAACATCAACTTATTTGAAATATCAATTTTTTGAGCATGAATCTAATAAGTCGGCTTATCAGGTAGGTACCTATATGCAAAACAAAAAAGTATTTAATATTGGAGCAGGATTTCAGTACCAAGAAAAAGCAATGAGCAATGGAGATGCTGCAGATCCAACCACCGATTTTTATGATATGGAGCATTGGGCTGTAGATAGTTTTTTGAATTTACCAATGGCTAATAAAGATGCTATCACTGCTTATTTAGGTTATTATTATTACGGCTTTGGTGCAGGTTATCTAAGTAATGTTGGAGCAAACAATATTACAAGTGGAGGAGGCGATTTTAATGGATCCGGAGTTGCTTTTCCTATGATGGGAACAGGAGGTTCTATTTATATGCAGTTTGGTTATGCCTTTGAAAAAACAAAAGTACTAGGTGAAGAAATGATTATTCAGCCTAATATATCTATTCAGCATTCTGACTGGGATGCCGTAGAGCAAAATATGACAGTGTATGATTTAAACGTGAATTTTATGATCAATGGGAAACACTCTAACAAGATTAGTTTAGGCTATCAGCTACGTCCGATTTTTGATGAAACTACTTTGAAACAAAAAGATGCTAAAGGAATGGCAGTGTTGCAGTATCAACTGGCATTAAAGTAAAATATAGTTTATTTATTTTTATTTGTGAAACGTTTTATAGCGACTTTAGGGTTTGTTATAAAACGTTTTGCTTGTTGTAATACTTATCAATTAAATCTTCAATTCTTTGTTTTTCTTTGTGTAGTCTTTTCATTTTCTATGATGTTGAAAGCAAAGCGCACTCAAAATAAAAATTAATAGAAACATAGAAAAAGAGAAGCAATAAAATACACCTTCTAGATAACTTAGTTTGCGTGAGTTTAATAAAGTCTTAGATGAATATCCTGATCTGAAATATGGTCCTCTGATGGTCGTGACTGTCAAGGCTGTACCAAGAGCTAGTTTTTCTTTCCAAGTGAATTTTCTGTCTTTTAATGTTTTGTCTATTTTTAGGTTGGTTACATAAAGTCTTTTTTCAAGTGACCGTTTGCTCATTTGTTTCTATTTCTTTGATTCTGTTTGTGAAAATAGTTAATATTTTGCAGTATGGAAGACGGATTTTTTTCTAAAGAATCAGAATTTAATTTTCGTAAAGATAAGCTTCAAACTCCGCTAAAACTTTCGTAATTTTGTAAGCTTAAAAGTTTGATTTGTAAACTAAATAAAAAGACATGAGTAAAATAATGACAGTCGACATATTGTCGAGTATTAAAGGAGCAAAGCCGTCCGAATCGGTGAATCAATTATTTGATGTGATTAGAAATGCACATCCAACGAATAATAATGCTGCTAATAATGTCAATATCAATGCGGTGTCGGTAAGTGATTTAAGAGAGGATGTTGTTGTGAAAAGTGGCAAGATCGAAAGAGAAATCATCAAAGAAAACTTTCCGAATGAAAAGGATGGTTATTTAGTTGTTTCAAAAGTTATTGAAGATTAAGATGAATTCTCAGATAAAAGAAATACACCAGCAATTGGTGTCTAAACAGATAACTTGTACTGCTTTGGTGCAAGAAAAATTAGATTTATTAAAGCAAAACACACACAATACCGTAAATTCTTTGTTGGAAGATTCAGCATTGGAAGCAGCGGCAAAAGTGGATGCAAAAATAGCGAATGGTGAAGAAATAGGTTTGTTGGAAGGAATTCCATTTGGAATTAAAGATGTGTATATGGTTCAAGGAACTTATACTACAGCTAGTTCCGACTTATTAAAAAAATATAAATCGGCTTATACCGCTACAGCGATTCAGAAATTGCTAGATGCAGGAGCCATTCCTTTGGTCAAAGAAAACTGTGATAGTTTTGGTCATGGTTCTTCTTCTGAAAATACCATTTTTGGAGCCGTAAAAAATGCCCTAGATGAAACATTGGTTTCAGGTGGTTCGAGCGGAGGTTCTGCTGTAAACGTAGCCAAAGATTATACCGTGTTTTCTATTGGAGGAGATACTGGTGGGTCAATACGTCAACCTGCAGGATACAACAATATTTATGGATTGAAACCAACTTATGGTAGGATTTCTAGGTATGGAATTATGGCTTATGCTTCTTCTACTGATTGCGTTGGACCATTAGCAAAATCTATTGAAGATATTAGAATTGTGTTGAATGTAATGAGTGGTAAAGATGGAAAAGATCAAACTACGTATGCATCTGATGAAATTTTAGAAAATGCAATAACTTCAGTTGAAGGAGTGAAAACGGTAGGGTATTTCAAAAACTTTATTGAAAGTGAAGCGATAGATCCAATTGTAAAGGCTGATTTTTTAGCTGCGATAGAGAAAATCAAAGCAAAAGGAATTGAGGTGAAAGAATTGGATTTCTTCAAATCAGATACATTGGTGTCTACTTATTATACCTTAGCAATGGCAGAAACAGCATCTAACTTGTCTAGATTAGATGGTACCAATTACGGAAATAGAATAGAAGATAAAAACTTAAAAGAAACTTACGCAGTGACGCGTTCTGAGAATTTTTCTGAAGAAACTAAACGTAGAGTTGTAGGAGGAAATCAAGTATTGTCTCAAGGGTTTTCTGATGCTATTTATTTGAAAGGATTGGCATTGAGAGATCAGATTTCTGAGAATTTTGAAAAGGATTTTGAGGAAGTTGATATTATTTTGTCACCAGTAACACCTGCTGCACCTCCAGTTATTGGAGATAGCTTAAAGGATCCTTTAGCGATGTATTTATCTGATGAGTATACGGTAGGATTTAGTTTGGGGCAACTTCCAACGTTGACAGTGCCACAAGGTACCGTTACAGGTTTGCAAATTACTGCAGCAAAAAGAAATGAAGAACAAGTATTGAAGTTTGCTAACTTCTTAAAAGATACATTATAATGGAATTAGAGCAATTAAACTCGGCTATTGAAGCCCACGATTTAGAATTGGTAATCGGATTAGAAACACATGTTCGATTGAATACCAAAACCAAGTTGTTTTGTTCTTGTCCAAATCAAGAAATTGAAACACCAAATGAAAATATTTGTTCTGTTTGTACAGGACAAATGGGAGTGTTGCCTGCAGTAAATAAAGAAGCGATTTCGAAAGCTGTTTATTTTGGTAAGGCAGTGAACTCTACTTTTTCTAATGAGGTTATTTCTTGGGATCGTAAACATTACGAATATCCAGATAACCCAAAAAATATTCAAATTACACAATTCCATAATCCAGTTATCCCTGATGGACAAGTTTCTTGTTATAGAAACGATGGGTCTCAGTTTACTGTGGAATTGACGCAAGTACATATTGAAGAAGATGCTGCCAAATTGGTACATGAGAAAAATATTTCGTTGGTTGATTTTAACAAGGCAGGAGTTCCGTTGATTGAAATTGTTACAGAACCTTGTGTCCGTAATATAGAAGATGCTTCTACCTATGCACAGTATATCCAACGTATCGTTCAGAACTTAAAAATATCTGAAGCGAATCTTGAAAAAGGAGAATTTAAGTCAGATGTTTCCGTTTCATTAAGAAAAAAGGGAAGTAATGACTTGAATCCAAGAACTGAAATCAAAAACTTGAACTCGTTTAAGTTTATGGTGGATTCTTTGAAAGAAGAAGTTGAAAAACAATTGAACTATTATACAGAGCACAAAGAATTTCGTCCGGAACAAACTACGGTTTTATGGGATGCTGAATTGAAGCAAACGAAAACAATGCGTAAAAAAGAATTTGAAGCGGATTACCGTTTTATTTCTGAGCCTGATTTGCCTTTTGTTTCCATAAAAGATGTTGTAGATAGTATTTCAGTAGATGCAAATGTCTTGCCATATGCAGTAGAATCTATTTTAATTGAAGGGGGTGTATTGCCTCAAGATGCAAAGTTTTTTACTGCTGATTCACTACGTTCAGATGTTTTTGTTGCGATAAATACGGTTTTAAATGATCCTTCGTTTGTAGCGAAAACATTGTCAAATAATATAAAACCTGAAGAATATACTAAGATTGCAAATGTAGCCGACTTGGTTGAAATCTTCAGTATGTTCAAAGAGAATAAAGTAACGGTTGTATTGGTTCAAAATGGAATCAAATCGTTGTTGGCCGATTCTAGTTTTGACTACAAAAAATATTTTGCTGACAATACGATTTCGGAAGATCAGATAAAAGATGCCATCGAAAAAGTGATCTCTGAAAACGAGGCAGTAGCAAATGATATCAAAGTTGGGAATCAAGGAAAAGCAGGAATCCTTGTTGGAAAGGTAATTGCCATTATCGGAAAAGGAGCTTCGGGAAAAGTGATTCGTCAAGGTATTTTGGATGCTTTGTCTGGAGTACAAAGTACAAAGTCAGAAGTACAGAGTTCAGTTGAGGGGAAAGAACTTAAGACTGAGGACTCAGAACTTAAGACTGTCGAAGAACTTCCAGAAATTCCTTTGGTAATTAAAGATGAATACAGAACACATAAAACTTCTGAGTTATCTGAAGAAACAATCGGTGATGAGGTTACTTTAGCGGGTTGGGTTTCTAGTGTTCGTGATCATGGTGAGTTGATGTTTATTGATTTACGTGATTCGAGTAATGAGATCATGCAAGTTCGTTTGAGTAGAGAAACTTTTGCGAATTTAGACGACTTGGTGAAGTTGAAACCGGAATCTGTGATTACGGTTACAGGTAAGGTAGTGTTGCGTAAAGAAGAAGATTTCAATGCAGGACTACGTTCAGGAAAAATTGAGTTGGAAACTTCTGAGTTAGAGATTTTAAATCTATCTAGAACACTTCCATTTGAAATCAAAAGAGCAGCACGATCTAACGAAGCGGTGCGTTTTGAATACAAGTTCTTAGATCATAGAAATGATGATGTAAGAAGAGCGGTTGTAAATCGCCATAGAGTGATCAAATTGATGCGTGATATTTTAGATGAACAAGAGTTCTTAGAAATTGAAACACCAATTTTAACAGCAGGTACAGATGAAGGAGCAAGAGAGTTTATTGTTCCGACAAGAAAGCAAGCAGGTTCTTTTTACACCTTGCCACAAGCACCGCAGCAGTTCAAACAAATGTTGATGGTTGGTGGGTTTGAAAAGTATTTTCAGATTGCACGTTGTTTCCGTGATGAGGATTCTCGTGGAGATCGTCAGCCGGAGTTTACGCAATTAGATATTGAAATGGCCTATGCAAGTATGCAGCAGATCATTGATTTGAATACAAATATGTTCAATGACATCGTTAAAAAAATCTATGGTAAAAAATGGATTTTGAAACCTTTTGAGGTGATTACTTACAAAGACGCGATGAATAAGTATGGTTGTGATCGACCAGATTTACGTTTCGGCTTGCAAATGCAAGACATTACTGAAATTGTAAAAGATACGACCTTCCAAGTGTTTAGCAAGCCAATTGAGGACGGTGGTGTAGTAAAATGTATCAAGGTTTCTGCAGAAGAGCAGGGAAGTAAGCGTATGTCTAAAGGTCAGATTGAAAAACTGACTGCTATTGCTCAAAATCATGGTTTAGGAGGATTGGCTTATATCATAGTAAATGAAAATGATTTACAGTCTCCAATTATCAAATTCCTAGGTGAAGAAATTGCATCAGGAATTATTGCAGAGACAGAAGCTAAAGTAGGAGATATTGTATTCTTTTCAGCAGCTGATTACGATACAGCAAATAAAGCTTTAGATGCAGTTCGTCAAGAATTAGGAGCGATGTTGCGTTTGATCAATCCAAAGGAATTAAGACCTGCATGGGTTGTAGATTTTCCGATGTTTGAAAAAACTGACGAGGGACGTTGGACCTTTACCCACAATCCATTCTCTATGCCTGCTATGTATGATTTAGATAAGCATATGAATGGTAAAGAAGAAGAAATAGGAAGTATTATTGCACAACAATACGATCTGATCTTGAATGGTTATGAAATCGGTGGAGGATCTGTTCGTACTCACAAACCTGAAATTTTAGAGGCAACCTATAAAAATATGGGTTACGATAAAGAAGGAATGCTAAAGAGTGTTGGAACTATGTATGAAGCTTTTCATTACGGAGCACCACCACATGGAGGTATTGCTTGGGGAGTAGATCGTTTGATGATGATTTTAGAGAAAAAAGCATCGATTCGTGAGGTAATGGCTTTCCCTAAAACAGGATCTAGTGAAGATTTATTATTCGGAAGTCCATCTCCTTTATCTGATAAAAAAGTAGAAGAGATGAATGTAAAGATTATTAGGAAATAATTCTCAATGTTTTAAAAAGCCGGTTTTTAAACCGGCTTTTTTTTGGGACATATTTTTATCTTTGAGGTTTAGTAAATGAAAAAAAAATGTTACATTTGTAGCCTAATAATACAAGATGATAAATAATACAAATAATACATGGTGGTGGAGCTCTCTTAATCAATAAGTGAGAAGCATCCTGTATTTTGTATTTCGTACAATAAATTTATAAAGGCTTATCTCACGATAAGTTTTTTTTTGTTTTAGATAGAACTAAAACAAAGAGCAAAAAGAAAATATTTATAGAATACAACAATTTTAAAATTGTTGTTTGTAAAAGATAAAAATGAAGAAAATTAAATTTAAATCCATCACAAAAACGCTGATCGCAGATACGTTAACTCCCGTAGGGTTGTATTTGAAATTTAGAGATAAATTTGCAAATACGTTGTTGTTAGAAAGTTCGGATTATCATAGTAAAGAAGAAAGTTTTTCTTTTTTATGTGTGGACCCTGTCGTTACCATAAAAGCAGAAGATCATCATTTGTCATTGTCTTATAAAGGTGATGAATTGGAAAATCAGAAATTAGAGGATACTAATTTTTATGATATTTTTCAGAGCTACACAGATTGTATTGATTTGGAATGTGATCCTGAAATCAAAGGATTTAATGGTTTGTATGGGTATACAACGTATGATGGAGTTCAGTATTTTGAAAATATTGAATTGAAATCAAAAGATGCTCCATCTGCAATTCCGTTAATGCAATATAGTTTTTTCAGATTTGTGATCGCAATCAACCATTTTAATGATGAGATGATTTTGATTGAAAATTTAGAAGAAAATGAAACGACTAGATTGGACGAAATTGAAACAATATTAAAATCTAAATCTTACAACACACAAGATTTTTCTTTTGAAGGAAAAGAAACTTCTAATTGTACGGATGAAGATTTTAAAGAATATGTAAGAAAAGGAAAAGCTCATTGTAAAAGAGGTGATGTTTTTCAGATCGTTTTATCACGTCAGTTCCAACAATCATTTAAAGGGGATGAATTTAATGTTTATAGAGCATTACGTTCCATAAACCCTTCTCCTTATTTATTTTATTTTGACTATGGAAGCTTTAAGTTGATGGGGTCTTCTCCTGAGGCTCAAATTAAAGTTGGAAAAGGAAAAGCAATCATCAATCCTATCGCCGGTACTTTTAGAAGAACTGGAGACATGAGTGAGGATATAAAATTAGGGAAAAAACTATCTGAAGATACGAAGGAAACTGCTGAGCATGTAATGTTAGTAGACTTGGCTCGTAATGATTTGAGTAAGCATGCGGATCATGTTTCTGTTGAGGTATTTAAGGAAGTGCAATATTTTAGTCATGTCATTCATTTGGTTTCTACCGTTCAGGGAGATATCAAGGGAAATCCAATTGAAATTGTTGGAGACACTTTCCCAGCCGGAACTTTGAGTGGAGCGCCCAAATATAAAGCCATGGAATTGATTGATACTTATGAAAACCAAACACGTGGTTTTTATGGTGGAGCGGTCGGAGTTATTGGACTGGACGGTTCAGTAAACTTGGCGATTGCAATTCGTTCGTTTGTAAGTAAAAATAATGTTTTATACTCTCAGGCAGGAGCAGGAATCGTAATTAATTCTGATGAGGAAAGTGAATTACAAGAGGTGAATAATAAATTGGCAGCATTAAAGAAGGCTTTGGTATTGGCAGAGAAAATTTAGTTGAGTTTTTAGTACTCGTTCGCTCGTTTTAATAAGGCAAACAGTTACACAGTTCAACAATTAACAATTCAACAAAATAAAATGAAAATATTAATATTAGATAATTACGATTCTTTTACCTACAATCTGGTTCATATGGTAGAAGAAATTACTGGGGTATTTCCGGATGTATATAGAAATGATAAAATTTCTATAGAAGATGTTGGGAATTATGATATGATTATGTTGTCTCCTGGACCAGGAATTCCTGATGAAGCTGGAATTTTAAAGGAAGTTATTCGTACGTACGCTGCAACAAAACCAATTTTTGCAGTGTGTTTAGGATTGCAAGCAATTACAGAAGTTTTCGGAGGTACCATCATCAATATGGATAAAGTGTATCATGGTGTGGCAACGGAAATGACAGTTACTGATAAGGATGCGTTAATTTTCCAAGGTTTACCTGAGAAATTTGAGGCCGCTAGATATCATTCTTGGATTGCCCAAAACGAGGATTTTCCGGAAGAATTAAAAATTACGGCTGTTGATGATGAAGGTGGGATTATGGCTTTGGCTCATAAAACCTATAATGTGAGTGCAGTTCAGTTTCATCCAGAATCTATCTTAACTCCTTTGGGAGAAAAAATGGTTAGAAATTTTATTGATAATTTAAAGTAATCAATGTCAATTTGAATCAGTATTTCATAGAGATAAAAAGAAAAAGAAATGAAACAAATATTAAATAAATTATTTGAGCATCAAAAGTTAACGCAAGCGGAAGCGAAGCAAGTATTGGTGGATATAGCAGCAGAAAAATACAATGCAGCACATATGGCGGCTTTTATGACTGTTTTTATGATGCGTCCGATTACGGTAGCTGAATTGGCTGGTTTTAGAGAGGCTTTATTGGAGTTGACAGTTCGTGTAGATTTGTCAGATTTCAATACAATTGATTTATGCGGTACTGGTGGTGACGGAAAAAACACCTTTAATATTTCAACACTTACTTCTTTTATAGTTGCCGGAACAGGTAACAAAGTTGCCAAGCATGGAAATTACAGTGTTTCTTCTGCTTCTGGTTCTTCAAATATGTTAGAGTTTTTAGGGTATAAATTCACCAACGATGAATCCGTATTAAAAAGTCAATTAGAAAAAGCAAATATTTGTTTTTTACATGCACCATTATTTCATCCTGCAATGAAGGCGGTTGGACCTGTAAGAAGAGAGTTAGGATTGAAAACTTTTTTTAATAAGTTAGGACCTTTGGTAAATCCTAGTCAGCCACAAAATCAATTAGTGGGAGTTTTTAATTTGGAGGTTGCTAGAACTTATAATTATATGCTTCAAGAAACTGATTTGAATTATGGAGTTTTATATGCTTTAGATGGTTATGATGAAATTTCATTAACAAGTCCGTTTAAATTATTTACAAAAGAGGCTGAAAAGACAATCTCTCCTAAAGATTTAGGATTGAAAAAATTACAGCAATCTGAAATATTTGGTGGGAATTCTGTGCCTGAAGCTGCAGAGATATTCAAAAATATTTTAGAGGGGAACGGAACAGAAGCTCAAAATAATGTGGTTTTGGCAAATGCTGCATTTGCATTGAAAACGTTTGATAAAAAATTAGATTTTGAAACAGCTTTTGAACAAGCAAAAGATTCTTTGTTAGGCTTAAAAGCGAAGAAAAGTTTAGAGTTAATAGTTGAATAAAATAATGTCAGTTCGAGTATTTAGTTGACAAACTAATTTGTCTTGAATATTTGAAGTTTAAAAGTCAAAAGAAATATATCGAGAATAAATTACTTCTCGAGATATTTGGAACAAGTAAAGAACACTCGAAGTGACAATAGAATGATAAATTCGTAATTGAATATGAATAATATTTTACAACAAATAGTAGATTTTAAAAAGCAAGAAGTTGCAAAAATCCGTCAGGAAGTAACGGTGCAGCAATTATTGAAAAGTCCTGAGTTTAAAAGAACACCTTTGTCATTGGCTAACTCGCTTACAGAAAAAGGATCTTCAGGAATCATTGCTGAGTTTAAAAGACAATCTCCTTCTAAAGGAATTATCAACGATACATCCTCAGTAGAAGAAGTTACTCAGGGGTATTTAGATGCCAATGTAGCAGCTCAATCTGTTTTGACAGATACTAGGTATTTTGGAGGAACCATGGTTGATTTAATGAATGCAAGGAAAGTAAATACCGTACGTCCAATTCTAAGGAAAGATTTTGTTGTTGATGGTTTTCAAATAGTAGAAGCAAAAGCAATTGGAGCAGATGCTATTTTGTTGATTGCAGCCTGCTTGACGGCAGAGGAATTGAAAAATTATGGAAATCTGGCAGATGATTTAGGATTGAGTGTTTTATATGAAGTACACGGTCGTGAAGAGTTAGATAAAATATCGGATTTAGACGGTAAAATTATTGGAATCAATAATAGGAATTTAAAAACATTTCAGGTTGATTTAGAACACTCAATTGCCTTAGCAGCTGAAATACCAGATACTTGTATCAAGGTTTCTGAAAGTGGAATCAGTGACCCAAGAGTAATTACTGGTTTAAAAGAATACGGATTCGAAGGGTTTTTGATTGGAGAAAATTTTATGAAAACTGAAGATCCAGGGAAATCTTGTAAAGAATTTATTGATCAATTGAGATAGTTTGTAGGAATTGCTAGTCAAAGCCTTTCTTAACTAATAATAGTTGTAATAAAGTACTTATAGAGTACCTAATTAAGAAAAATATGAAAATAAAAGTTTGCGGTATGGGAACTCTAGAAAATATTCTGGAAGTAGCTGTCTTAGAACCAGATTATTTAGGTTTTATATTTTATGAAAAATCAGCTAGAAACTTTACTGGGGTTATTCCTAGTATTTCTGAATCCATAAAGAAAACGGGGGTTTTTGTAAATGCTTCTTTTGAATTTATACATGATAAAATTATTCAGTATAAATTACAAGCCGTACAGCTGCATGGGGAAGAAACGGTTGTATTGTGCGAGCAATTGAAGGATTTAGATGTGGAGGTTTTTAAAGTTTTTTCTATAAAAGGAGATTTTGATTTTAGTCTGTTGACTGCCTATGAGGCTGCAGTAGATTACTTTTTGTTTGATACAAAAGGGGAACACCCTGGCGGGAATGGATTTGTATTTGATTGGAATGTTTTGAAGGGTTACTCTTCAAAAACACCATTTATTCTAAGTGGAGGAATTGGTCCTGATGAAGTACAGTCGGTAAAGGATATCATCAAATCAGATTTGCCAGTATATGCACTGGATTTGAATAGTAAGTTTGAAACAGCACCAGCATGTAAGGACGCTGATCTGTTAAAAGAATTTTTAAATAATATTAAATAATCCTGAGAAGGATATAAAATAAGTACAAAGATGGAACCAAAATTTCAACCTACAAAAGAAGGATATTACGGGCAGTTTGGAGGAGCATTTATTCCTGAATTATTATTTCCGAATATTAAAGAATTAGAAGATAATTATTTAGAAATAATATACTCTGATGCTTTTCAAAAAGAGTATAAATATTTATTAGATCAATATGTGGGTAGACCAACACCCCTTTATTTATCTAAAGGATTGTCTAAAAAACACAAGGCTTCTGTTTATTTAAAAAGAGAAGATTTGTGCCATACAGGGGCACATAAAGTGAACAATACAATTGGTCAAATTTTATTAGCAAAACAACTTGGTAAAAAAAGAATTATTGCGGAAACAGGTGCAGGTCAGCATGGAGTTGCAACTGCAACGGTGTGTGCTTTGATGGATTTAGAATGTATCGTTTTCATGGGAGAGGTAGATATAGAGCGTCAAGCTCCAAATGTGGCTCGTATGAAAATGTTAGGAGCTTCTGTGGTTCCAGCAAAAAGTGGAAGTAAAACTTTAAAGGATGCTACGAATGAAGCGATTCGTGATTGGATCGGTAACCCTGAGGAAACGTATTATTTAATAGGTTCTGTGGTAGGGCCTCATCCGTATCCAGATATGGTGGCTCGTTTACAAGCAATCATAAGTGAAGAAATCAAAGAACAATTATTGGCACAAACAGGGAACGAAAATCCGGATACGGTAGTTGCTTGTGTGGGTGGAGGTAGTAATGCTGCAGGTGCTTTTTATCATTACTTAGAAAATGAAAAAGTTGAATTGGTTGCCGTTGAAGCAGCAGGTTTGGGTGTCAATAGTGGAGAAAGTGCTGCTACATCTCAATTAGGAGAAGTAGGGGTGATTCATGGAAGTAAGACTATTTTGATGCAAGATGAATTTGGTCAAATCGTAGAGCCTTATTCAATTTCAGCTGGATTGGATTATCCTGGAGTCGGACCTTTGCATGCTTATTTATATGAATCTAAAAGAGCTACTTTTTTAAACGCAACGGACCAGGAAGCTTTGGATGCGGCTTATGAGCTTTCTCGAGTAGAAGGAATCATTCCTGCATTAGAAACGGCACATGCGCTAGCCGCTTTGGATAAAATGGATATCAAAGAAGGTCAGGTGATTGTAGTTAATTTATCAGGAAGAGGCGATAAAGATTTACAAACTTATATAGACAACTTAAAGGCATAAAACTTAGTTAACTAGCAGCGGTCAAAATATCAGTATATTTGTGTAAATAAAATAATAGGAATAAAATAGTAGAATGTAGTTTGAAGATGAAGAGTATAGGTTTTAAGTTTGATGCTAGAAAAATACACATTGTAAAATATTTTTTCTCCCTGTTGTTTTTTTCTCTAATAAATAACGTGATTTCTCAGAATTTGGTTTTTGAAAAGCAACTAGAAAGTGATAATCCATTGGAAAATATTGATTTAGGTTCAGGGGTTTCATCTGTTCCAGTAGATATTGATTTTGATGATGACTATGATTTGTTTATTGGTACGAGTGAGGGTAAAATACTTTTTTATAAAAATGTAAGTACAAACGATCAGCCTGATTTATTTGAAGAACAAATAGATGATGCAAACCCTTTATCAGCAATTAATTTGGGCTCCAAAGCATCTCCTTTTTTTGTTGATATTGATAATGATGATGATTTAGATTTGTTTATTGGGTATACGAATGGAGTTGCATATTATGAAAATACCGGGTCAAATCTTATAGCCAATTATGAAGAGAAAGTTGGAGTTTTGAATCCGCTTTCCGAAGTTACTCATGCCGGTGCAAGGTCTTATGCACCAACTTTTGTTGATGCTGATAAAGATGATGATTTGGACGTGTTTATAGGTTGGTTAGATACAAATGTTTCAGATAGTCAAGGTACCTTATATTACAAAAATAGTGGAGATAAGGATGTGCCTACTTTTGAAAATGAAATAGCTTTGAATCCCTTTAAAGTCTTCAATGAATTGTATCCAACTCCTTTGTTTGTGGATGCAGATGGAGATGGAGATCAAGATGTTTTTATAGGAAAAGGAGATGGTAAGATGGATTATTATAAAAACACAACCGACTATGAGAGTTTAGATACTGAGGAATTCTTGACATCAAGTTTTGCTCCTTATCCGAATCCTGCAAGTGGACAAGTTAATTTTAGCGGATTAAAGGAAGATACTGAGATTAAAATATATAATTTATATGGACAAGTTGTGATTCAAAAAGTTGTAAGTCCAGAACAAAATTCAATTGATGTTAGTTATATCAAAACTGGTATTTATATGCTAGTAAGTAAAATTGAAGATCAAAAAATTTCGAAAAGATTAGTCATTACCAATTAGTAATGGTCATAAAATTGTAAAAAAAATGAGTTTATTAAATAATGTACTTAACACAAAACAAGATAAATTGTGTTCTGTCTTTTTCTCAGCAGGTTTTCCAGGGCTGAATGATACAAAAAAAATAATTCAAGATTTGGATACCAATGGTGTTGATTTTATTGAAGTAGGATTGCCTTATTCAGATCCTATGGCTGATGGAGAAACCATTCAATATAGTAGTGCAGTTGCTTTAAAAAACGGAATTAATTTAGATATTATTTTTGAGCAATTAAAAGAGGTAAAAGGAACAGTGAAAGCTCCCTTGGTATTGATGGGCTATTTGAATCAAGTCTTAAAATATGGAGAAATAAAATTCTGCGAATTATGTCAGGAATGTGGAATTGAAACGGTAATTCTACCAGATTTACCTATGATCGAATATGAAAATCATTACAAAGCCTTATTTGCAAAATACGGTATTAGCAATGTGTTTTTAATAACACCTCAAACTTCTGAAGAAAGAATCTTAAAAATAGATGAAATGAGCGACTCATTTATATATGTTGTGGCATCATCATCTATAACAGGGGCCAAAGGAGAAATTTCTCAAGGACAGGTTGATTATTTCAATCGAATCAAAGCGATGAATTTAAAGAGTAAATTGATTGTTGGTTTTGGTATTTCTAGTAAAAGTACATTTGATACCGCTTGCGAATATATGAATGGTGCTATTATTGGCTCAGCATTTGTGAATCATTTAAAAAATGAAGGAGTAGATACCATAGATCAATTTGTCAAAGGTATCATCGACTAATAAACGTGTAAAGTTTATGTGAAAAGCTCTTAAATTTAATTTAAGAGCTTTTTTTTGTGCTTTTTTTTAATGTATCATAAATAACATATTTTTTCATTCAATGTGTTTCTAAATTTGACACTAACAACGGATTTAAACAATGCCTTATTGTCTCATGTTTTAATAGAGTCTAACGCATTTAGTGCGGCTGCTGGATATATTGGAGCAGAAAATAAAGTAGATCATGATGTAAGTTTATTGATACCATAAATTTGGGCACGTTTGATGCCAAACGATAGAGATCCTAAAAAATTAATTGAAAATGGATCTTTGGAGAAAATTGATGATTTTGAATTTGAAGGTAAAAAAATTCTAACTAGTAGGTTAGGGTATAGAATTACAGATATTTTTGTCTTACGTTGTATGAATAGAATTTTTGATAAGCCTACAGCTGTATTTGACGAAGGAATGCTTCAGCTAGAATTACAAGGAATGAAAGATTATGTTGATAGAATCAATAATATTGTAGAAGCAAAGAAAAAAGCGGTGTTGAGGTATTTTGAGGATGGTAGTGTAGAGGCTGCCATTCCACCGTTGAAAATTCTACTGAATATCATGGCTTATGGTAGCTATGAAGGCAAAGAAATTAGTAATCCTGAATTGAGAAAATTCTTTGATAGAGATTATATAATCAATAGTGATTGGTCTAAAGAAAGATTAAAATTAATGAATCAAAAAGATTTAGCATTCTATACGAAACAGATCAATTATTTGGAGGAGTTTATAAAAAACCCAAGTAATGTAAATATCGTTGCTGAAATGAGTATTCAGGAAAGATTGGATAAGGTGAAAACTAAATTCAAAGAAACAAGTTTAGAGAAGTATTTAGAAAGTATAATTGGGACTATTGGAGCTGGCCCTTTATTTGTTCTATAATTATAGTGTTTGTGTTTTGAAAAACTTCTTCTTGTGAAGGAGTTTTTTTGTGCTGTTTATTCAAATATAATGCAACTAGTTCTCATAACATTTATAACTTTGCCATGCGAAGAAAGTTTTCATGTTAGATTCGATTAGACGTTTTATTATCAGTGCTGATTTTTATAAAGGTGTAACTTTTATAATTGCTTCTTTGGTGCCAATATTGTTGTTTCATTTTGTGCTAGATGCAGCACATATCGGTTTTGCTATAGCATTAGGTGTTTTTTACAATGCTTCTACAAATAGTCCCGGTAGTGTGAAACACAGAACTTATGGAATGTTGGTTTCTATTATCCTCACAACCTTAGCTACTTTGGTTATAGGATATGTTGCCTCTAATATTTGGGTGGCACTGCCCGTTTTAGGGGTTTTTACTTTTGCTATTTCTTATATTTCCGTTTATGGGTTTAGGGCCTCTTTGGTCTCTTTGTCAGGTTTGATGGCCATGGTAGTTAGTTTTGCTCATACCTATGTACATATGTCTGTTTTAGATTATACCATGTATGTGTTTGTTGGAGGGATATGGTATTTACTCATTGCAAGTTTGGCAAATTTCTTAAACCCAAAGATGTATATTGAGGAATTGCTTTCGGATACAATGACTTTGACCGCAGAGTTTTTAGAAACACGGTCAAAATTATTGGTAGAGAAAAAAGAAAGAGAAAAACTCAATACCAAACTTTTTACTTTACAAGCCGAGCTTACCACCAAACATGAAACCCTTAGGGATGTTCTTTTAACAAGTAGAGAGAAATCAGGTCTCTCTAATAGGATTCGAAGAAAGTTGATGATTTTTATAGAATTGGTAGATATGTTGGAATTGGCAGTTGCCAATCCTATCAACTATAATAAAGTTGATGAAATATTTAAAAATAAACAAGAATATATCACACCTTTTGTGGCTTTGATCGATGAAATGGCAGAGCATTTACATTATATCTCTAAAGTTATTATTAGAGATGAAAAAGTCAAAGTCAATAAGGGGTTAAATGTAAAATTGAAGGCAATTAAAAAAGCAATAGATACTTATAAAGATAATGAAGGTGAAGTTGATGGTAGAGATGGATTTTACATGCTTGTTAATTTATTCGAATATCAGTCAACGCAAGTAAAAAAGATAAAAGTATTAGAGAGGGTTCTTAATGTAATTACCAGAAATAATAAACTTACCCAAAATGGTATACCCACAAAAAATGTTACAATTTTAGGCAGCTCGTTTATTTTTAGGATTTTTTAATTTTGTCTCCATTTCTAAAGGAGTTAAATAATTTAAATATTGATGTATTCTTTTGTTATTATACCACTGTATATAT
>Ga0209223_10002024_pt1 | contig 21115 bp, 23 predicted proteins | sample COG_06_FD_184750 | JGI IMG/M metagenome (GOLD analysis project Ga0209223, IMG submission 184750) | Pelagic Microbial community sample from North Sea - COGITO 998_met_06 (SPAdes) (version 2) | ecosystem: Environmental > Aquatic > Marine > Neritic zone/Coastal water | place: Helgoland, sampling...
TGTGCCGTCGTTTTCGACCATTGCTTCTGCTTCATCATCTGTTGTGCCGTCGTTTTCGACCATTGCTTCTGCTTCATCATCTGTTGTGCCGTCGTTTTCGACCATTGCTTCTGCTTCATCATCTGTCGTGTCGACAGTGGTGATGTTATGGGTTCTCATATATGTAGTAACATCTGTTCTAAGTTCATCAATTTTAAGCTCAATGTTGCCGTGTTGGTGTGCGATATGTGTGGTAGCATGTTTTTTAAGTTCATCAATCTCACTCCTCATTTTTTTACACAATGGGGAATTAATCATATAATTGTAGTTATCCTCATATGGGCCTACTTCATTTTTAATAAATGCTGTAACCAATCCTGAAATTTGTGATGCAAGAGAAGATAATTTACCTTCCATGGTAGATATAGATACTTTATTAAAGTTTCGTTTAATATACTTCAATTTTATATATAATAGATATAAAATGGAACAGTCGGATATTGTAGATATTGTATGTAGACAGACAGATTATACAAGGGAAACCGCATTAATTAAATTAAAAGAATATAATAACAACTATACCCAATTAATAAGAGATTTTATGGGTATTAAACCAAAAGTAGTAGTAAATAAATCTGCTAGCCAAGAACGGTATAAAATAATTAGACATGTTTTGGACAAAGCATGTAAAACGTATCGTGAAAAAACAGAATAATTTAAGCAGAAAAGGATTGAACGATGGGTTGATTTGATGTATTATAATCAAAAGTGTTGTTATGTTTAATTTCTATATGTAATTCAGGTATTTCTCTAAAAATTGGTTTGTCTATTATGTAAAGATGATGTGTAGATGGGTTAGAACGGGATAATTTCCGATATTCGTCGATTGTTAAATTACCGAAAAATTTTTTGAGGGTATAATGAGGATTTGGAGCGGGCCTAATATTTTCTTTATAATTATAAATTTTAGAATAAATATAACATACTAATTGATACCGTTCGAATTTAATTGATTCGTCAATATTTTCATTCATTAAATATGCTACTGAACATTCAGGGCTACAAAAACAACCATATACATGATAAGTATTTTCAATCTCATACTTTGGTATAGAAATAGGTATATTATTAAAATTATATGTACACCAAAAACAAGATGAAGTTGTTTCGCATATGATATTATTTTGAAGATTTTTTTGAAGATTTTTAACTTTTTCGTGGATATTTTTAGAATCATCTATTTCTTTTTTATGATTCACATATTCGTAGGTATTTATATCGGAATAATTAGATATACTTTCTGATTTAATTATATTATCAGAACTATCGTTATCATTATTTACTAAATCTATTAGTCTACATTTTAAATGTACGATAACATTTGCATTAGACACAATAGTTGATTTTAATGTATTTTCTAACACTGTAATGATTTTTCCACCCTTTGGCTTTCTACCTCTTTTTTTTGCAACAATTGGTTCTATTTTGTCCGATACACTAATCTTAACATTTGGCATATTATTATGTATATATATCTTGAAATCAATTGTATCAGTTTATATACTTTTACCAATAGATATAACATTTAACTACATAATGTCATAAAATTGAAATCTTTTGACACTATACAATACCTGTATAGAATGTATCATTCTACACAAACAGTTACTCATGCGCGCACAATCACTTTTGGTGATGTTGCTGAAAATGGTCCTGGAATGCAACACATCGGTAAAGCGTCTGGTGTTGGATTGACAAGGGAAGATATTGAATTAACTAAATCAAGATTTGAAGACATTGGTGTGAAATGTGAGCTTATCGATCTTCGTTTGGCTGCGAATGGAGAAGAAGCTGTTAAAGATATGGATTCAGCATGCATTTTGATTGTGCGTGGGGGTGGTGGGGCTCTTTGTTGTAATCACAAAGATCAATTGGACGAGGGTAATTGGAAACATCATGCGACAATATTAGAAACTGAACAATCCGAATTAGAACCTGATCGTAAGGCATGGATGCGAGGGCGAGTAGTTAATAAGCTTGCGAGGTGGAATTTATGTTTTGGCGATAATAAGCAAGAGGCAGATTTAACTAATCGTAAGGGTACTGTTGTACCATTTTCAAGTTTGCCGGTTTTGAATACGGTCCGCAATAATCTTAGAACTTTCTTTGGAGATAAGGCACGTGCGTTAAATGCCGAACTCAATGTTTATTATGATCCAAAAAAATGTGGAATTGGGTTTCACGGTGATGCCGAAAGGTTTGTCACCATTGGAATTAGGCTTGGTGTGTCTATTCCTTTTCAATATCAATGGTTTAAGGAATGCAAACCATTTGGGGAACGCGTTAATATTAATTTGGAACACGGTGATCTTTACGTAATGGGTGCCAAAGCTGTTGGAACCGATTGGAGGCGCCGAAAAATACCAACTTTGCGTCATGCGGCTGGATGTGTTAAATTTACTACCATTAAATAAAATAAAACAAATTTAATACTTATAAATAACTTTGTCATATTTTTTAACTACATTTATTACATATAACATTTCCTACATACTGGTAGATAATGTTCTTTTTCACCAATAAGAATTTGCGATATATTATGGGTTGTTCTCGATGTAAATATAGCAGGTGTCCCATCATTACATTTTCCACAAACAGCGCTAAGTTTTTGAACTTTATCGCAATATGGTATCAGTTCAAGTAGATGCCCAAACTTTTCTCTTTTATAATCTCCGTCTAACCCACATATATAAACTTTTTTACCTTTAATATCCACCATATCTTTAACCCATTCTACAATATCATCGAAGAATTGTCCTTCGTTAATGAGAATAACATCAATGTCGTCATTAATTGTAACATCGGATAATAATTTAGTTTGGATACAAGGGATATTAGTTTTATCGTGCGTAGAGAGACCTGTGGCGGCATATCTTTTATCACCAATATAATTAATTACAACTATTTTATCTGTATATACCATATATCTGTTGTATTGGGAAATAATCCATGATGTTTTTCCACACCACATAGACCCAATAACGATTTCTAAATAACCAACCATTTTATATAATACATAATTTGCATTAATATACATTCAATTATTATATAAATAATAAATGGATAATTGTATAAGGAATAATTGTATAATGGATAATACACCATGGATCGAGAAATATAGACCTTCGGAATTCAATACGATAATTTTGGACGATATTAATTTAATAATTCTCACAAATATGCTTAAAACAAATTTAATCCCCAACATGTTATTTTACGGTCCTCCTGGAACTGGTAAAACTACTACTATTATTAATTTTATTAATCAATATCAAAAAAATAATAACCAATGTCATAAAGAATTGATTATTCACCTGAATGCATCAGATGATAGAGGTATAGATATTATACGCAACCAAATTGACACCTTTTCTAAAAACTCATACTTGTTTAACAAAGGGACAAAATTTATCATCCTTGATGAGGTTGATTATATGACAAAAAACGCACAAATTTTATTATTACATCTTATCAGTAATAATATTAAAGACGTTCGGTTCTGTTTGATATGTAATTATATAAGTAAATTAGATAAATCATTACAAAATATTTGTATGTCAATTAAATTTAATGCATTACCTAAACCCCTTATATTTAATTATCTTAATACTATTGTAAAAAAGGAGAATATTAATTCTATAAAACGAATAGATATTGAAAATATAATTCACAATTTTAAATCAGATATACGCTCGATGATAAATTATATACAACTATGTTCGCAAGATACAAGCAGACCGAAAATTTTAACAGATACAAATATAGATACATTAATAGACTGTTTTAAACATAAAACACTTCTAATTTCATGTAAAACATTAGACAGTTATATTTATAAATATAACATAGATAAACACGTTATTATTATACGTATTTTAAACAGAATAATTAAAACGCATGATATTAATGACACATTAATAGTATTTATACGTAGCATTCTCCACAATAATAATTACTATACTCCCGAGTTTAATAAATTCTTCATATCCAATTTAACCTGTAAATCTGTTTCCTTAATAAAACAATAAAATATTTTCTAAAATAATTGATTGTTTTATTTATTTTCATTTTATATAAATAGTATAATATGTGCGATGATGAATGGGAGCAATTTTGCAACAACGAATATTCCAGCATAAGTATCGAATCAGATACAACTAAAAACAGGAATGATATCCCAGAATGTCCCATTGCAGAAGAGTTATATATAAGCACGAAATCTAAAATTGGGTGGTTAAATAAAACAGTAGATCTTAGCGATGTCTTTTGGAAAATCCCTATATTACCCTATTCGGAATACACGGAAGGTATTATTAAAAAACAAATTAAACTAACATTGATATCGGATAATGAATTAGATGATAAAATTTCTAAATGTAGCAGTTATGAAATTGAAGATATTTCAAAAAAAAAAAATAAAATTGTTAAAAAAATAAGTATTGGTCATTCAACAAAGGATTTAATTAGTTATCGTTGTAAAAAAAAGGGTGCCTTTTATAATTGTTTTGTTGTTATATTTAGAATACTGTTTAAAGGTATATTTAAAGAAATGCATGTTAAAATATTTAATACAGGTAAAATAGAATTACCTGGTGTTCCTACTGATGATTTATTAAATTGTGTGTTGGGTAAAATCGATGTAATGTTAAACTCTTCTAAAATTTCTTTGGATATTTCAATTATTGCATCTAGTTTTGAATGCGTTTTAATCAATTCAAATTTTAATTGCGGGTTTATGATAAATCGTGAAAAATTAGTTGATATTATTAAATTTCAATATAAATTATGTGTTTCATATGATCCTTGCTCGTATCCGGGAATTATGTGTAAATTTTATTATTATACAAATAATAAAATTCAAGATGGTAGACTGTATAAAAATATAGACGCATTAAATACAACTAAACCGATTTGTATATCCTTTATGATTTTTAGAACAGGTAGCGTATTAATTGTTGGCAAATGCAATAATAACGAAATTATTTTTGAAATTTACAACTATATTAAGACCTTGCTTTCTACACATTATAATGAAATATATGTTGAGAATAGTGAGAGTAGTGAGAGTAGTGTAAAAATTAAAAATAAATTAAAAAAAATTAAACGACGCACTATATTAGTGCATCTATAAAATACGTTTAGTAGGACAATTAACATCAACAATATATAATGAATTTTCTGTTAAAATAATATAATCATTATCAACTTTAAAAATCTTTTCAATAGTGCTTGTATACTCATCTTCACTTTTAACCAATAATTTTTCACCATTTTCCTTAATTCCAATAATAACAGATTGTTCAATAGATCTTTTCCAATAGTCTAACATAATAGGTTTGTCTTCGTTAATGCCGATTTTGGTTGCATGCAACATTGTATTTGTTGACGGAATCCTATCTTCTTGTTCGGTCATTATATAGATATTTTATACTAATCTTTAAATAATTTCATTATATATATTATATTATATTATATACACAATGAAATTATACGAATATTTAAATAACCCTAGTAATTATATTTCTGGGGTTGTTGAAGAAGATAATGAGATAGTTACTGTTTTTTTAAAATTATTAAATACTTACCATATATTGTTTAAGAATAATATCAGTTGTAAAAATAAAACTTATAGTAATTTCATTTATAAAGAAGGTATTAAATGTATTTGTAATGTATTCATACTATTTATCACATATACAAACAATTTAAACTTTACTTATTATCATTGTGAAAAAAGTATTTATTATTATACAGAATTTATAAGTCAGATTAAAAACGACAACTGTTTTTTTAAGATGTCTTCAACAGATGCAATTATTTTTGTCTATAAAAAAACGATTTATAAGCTAGACAGAACCATATTAGGTAATCATGAAAGACCGTGTGGCGATAAAATGGATAATATTGTAAAGATTATACAAATAATCATAAACGTTAATAGTTTAGATTCATACGATACACTATACCCATATTACATAGATATATTATCACAGTCTAATACATTAGATGAAACGAGTAATAAATTAAATAAATGTGTAACGCTTAATGAATTACATAACGTATTTAAATCCTTGAAAGTTTAAAACGCTGTTTTTAATTTAATTATCATATTTTTACGACAAAGATTACATAATATGTAAATTGGGTATATTTCGTGCTTTTGTATAATTAATTTTAGAATATCTCCTGATTTTTATGGGTATTATTATCCATAATAATATTACTAATATGTCTGATCGTAATATCAAAGTCTGAATACCTTTCTTTAACATTTTGAAGCATATCATTCATAGTAATTGTCTTGTCATCATGTAAAATTTTTATAATATAATCAACTTGTCATTTTTCAACCTTGTATGCTCTTAATAATTTATTTTTCGTGTTATGTTTTTATTTTGTTATACTTATCTACCTAATGCATTAGACGTCTTGGATGACATTTAAATATCTCACAATTTTATAGTCTTCGCTTTTATATGGTGTCATATATTATGATTAAATAAAAAATTGAAACAGTAATTGAATATAATACAACATTATACAATGGAATATCCAAAACCAATTGAGGTTGATTTTAAAGATAGAAGGACAGTTAGACAAATTAATAATAATAAAATTGTATTTGAAAGCTTAATAAAAGGTGATTTAAAAACATTTAACGAAAATATTAATCGTAAAGAGTATGAAAGAACTCTCGCAAATTTTGAGGACGAACTTACAGAAACAGAGCTTTTATTGAAATGTAAAGAAGACCATTATTTTGCTAAAATGAGTTCAATGCATATTTCTAAAAACGCATCAAGGCAAGGTAGTAAAGATGAAACAGAGCAACTAAGAACATGTAATATAACTGCGAAAAAATGTGGATGTGAAATTATTAATTTATCTAATACAGAATTTAGACCAACAAAAAATGGGTCCATAATATCAAATAGTGAAATGGTAAAAAAAGGAATTCAAAAGGATTGTTGCTTAAAATCATTTGATGGTAAGATATTGGGCAAGATTAATGGATTTATTTCTGCAAAAGTAGCTTATGGTAGCGGCGGACACCAAGATAATGTATTTGAGGAGATGGATATAGTAGCAGAATGGTGGAATAAATATAAATCTGAAACAGGAGAATTTCTTATTGTATTAATGGACACAGATTTAATACCAAAATTTACAAGAATAAAAGAAAAATATAACAATGTTAATAATATAATGGTTTTCAATCATATACAATTTCAACAATATATGATTAACACATATTATATAGATGAAAGCATGTAATTACATATTTTGAATGCCAAATCAAAGGAAATACGCTTTCTAGCAATTGAATTACTCTCTCTATAATTAGTTAGGAATAAAGAATTATATTTTTCTCTTTGTTCCTTTATATATTCGTTCATTTTATCAACTAATTGTTCTTGTTCTTCTAATGTAATAGATTTATTAATAACAAGTGTAGCATAACTGCGCGCTGATAATTTTTCGGTATTATCAATAAATCTCTCTTCATCACTAACAATTATAAACCCCAATTGACTATTAACATTATTATCAATACATTTTAGTAAAATATTTGTTATATTTCCAGTTGTTTCCTTTGTAGCTCTTTGAACTTTATATTTTGAATTTTGAGGAAGATTATAAATTTCTCCTCCAACAGTATAATTATTTTCAGAAGTCAAACTAATAACCATCTCTTTTTTTGAAGGATAAATATATGTTTTAATATTATTGTTAACTTCATTATTATGTTTTCTTACAAAATATATACTACATACCGCATAACTTGTATCATCAAACACTTGTTCTTCGAAAATATTAATAATTTTTATCGTATATTTCTCTAAAAATATTTTTCTTAATTCAATATCAGCTTTTCTGATTGATGATAAAAAGTTTAATGGTATAATAATAATACCTCCATGACAAACATTTGATATTATATTAACTATCAAACATTTATATAGGTCATTACATTTATATTTATCATATAAATCCTTTTTTTTGCTTTTATTTCTTGCCAAATAAGGCGGGTTTGTTAATATAAATTTATCAGTATAATCAGGTGGGTCTGCTAATGTATCTCGTTTTATTGTACCTGTAATTTTAGGGTCTATATCATAAATTTCTAAATTATAATTAGTTTTATTTTTTATAAATTTTAGTAAATCACCATTGCCAACAAAAGGTTCTACAATAGTTTTAACATTACTTGGTATTTTCATATTTGAAAGAATATATTCATAATTTGTTGTATAAAATTGTCCTAATTGAGTTTTATTCATAGTTGAATGTATTAACTTATTTTCAGTATTATTTGAAATCAATTTTTTATTAATAATAATATTCTCAACAACCTCTTCTATTTTTCCTTTATTATCTTGACAAGGTAGTTTTTTATTTTGATGTTTTGTGTAATGGGATTTTTGAGAAAAGTCTTTCAAACAGCGTTCACAAGTATATTTCGGCATTCTATACTATTACTACATAATTTATGTTTAACTCAATTTTAACTAAAAGAGTTAAAAACTACAAAAAATATAATTTGTTTAAAATCGTTGTTTTACACCCTCGAAGATTTAAACCCATGCCTTTCAATGCATGTAAATTGTGATTTTACTGGCTCGTCTAAACCAGTTGAAGTATTATCGTTTCTTGATAAATAACTCGGTATTGTCTTGTTATTGTCTTGTTATTTACCGCATTAAAAGCAATATTATAAATATTTGTAGCACTATTAATATCTCTATTCCAAAAACCGTATCAGTTTTTACAACAAATCAGTTCATGAACTAAAACATTACCACACCTAAAAGTTTGAGGGTTTTCCTAACCATTGTCTTTTTACAAATACCTACCTCATATTTGGAACTCATCTACCAAATATGTTCGCAATCGCCAAAACATACAATAACATCTTTTTCATTACCAATAATGAGTTAAAAATTATTAATCAATTACGAAAGGTTGTTTTTACATGTTCGTTTATATCCATCTCCTTTATTATTGTTTAAGTAATATTTAACCACCGAAATTTTATTATCATCTGTATTATGTTTAGTCGCCTATAATATTTGTAGAAAAATATAAAATGTTTCAAGGATGTGGTTTTAAATCTTCCATTTGATATTACTTAATTTATTAAATAAAGCATTATCAATTTTATATAAATATTCTACGTATTTAAATCCTTGAAAGTTTAAAACGCCTAATTAGTATTTAGTAAAATATATTAATTATCAGTGTAACTAAGGTATAAACGGTTTAAAACAGTTATATATAGTATAATATAGTATGTCGGCTGTTCAACGTATTAAAAAAGAGTTGGCTCAAATTACTGCTGACCCGCCATCCAATTGCAGTGCAGGGACTATTAATAAAAATGATATGTTCGAATGGCATGCTACTATTATGGGTCCAATTGACAGTCCATATGAAGGTGGTATATTTCATTTACATATATCATTTCCGTCAGATTACCCATTCAAACCCCCATCATGTATTTTTACCACTAAAATATATCACCCCAATATTAATTCTAGTGGCGGAATCTGTTTAGATGTTCTTAAAGATAAATGGAGCCCTGTGTTAAATATATCAAAAATATTATTATCAATTTGTTCTATATTAGATGCACCTAATCCTGATGACCCATTAGTTCCGTCTATTGCTAAATTATATAAAGAAGACCGAACGAAATATAATTTAGAAGCTAAATATTGGACGAATATTCACGCAAACAATTAAAGAGGCAAAGCGTTAGACTCCTTAGGACGAAGCGTCTCATCAGTCGTTAATTGTTCTTGCGAACTTGTTATTTCAAACTCGCATCCAGGTTCGCACGGATTACATGTGATATTATTTTTATAACGAATATCTGGTGGACTTAATGATTTGTCGACAACATTATCCTTGCAATATTTTTTAACGAAATCTATACTTTCTGTTTTATCAGAATTTTCCATATTTTCTACTAATCTAAACCGTTTATGCAGTATAATATAAATTAACGCAACTAATATGCCTGCATATGTGCTATATAATCCTGACATAATAAATAATATTATAAATACCATTTTACCAATAAGTGTATGGGTAATAACACTGAGTGTAGTAGGTTGTCCAATAACTAAAAATATTAAAATGAGCGCTATAAGTATTTCCACTAAATAATTCATCTTATACATTTACTTAATAAAATTATTATCTGTTTTTTTTATAAGAAGGAAGTAAAATGAGCAATGGTTCTCTTGGATTTAGTTTTATCGAAAGCACCGAAAAAATTAAGGGTAAATTAAAAATGTCTAAACCCAAAAATCCTGTTCAAATTGTACCTTTATCAATGCATAATGAACAACCCACAAACAATAATTATAATGGAGTTGATGAAGATGATGGAGATGATAGCGGTTTAGCAAATGTAGATTTTTCTCCTCCTCCTCCTCCATTATCTTCCGGAGTTCAAAAAACAATTGATGCTGATGATAATGATATGCCTAATATGCCTAACATGGCTAATATGCCTAATATAGCCAACACGCCTAACATGGCTAATATGCCCAACATGCTTGATTCGTTACAACAAACTTATACCGACCAATCAAGTTCTACTGATTTAGAAAAAAAGCTTAATTACATGATTCATCTTTTAGAAGACCAAAAAGATGAAAAAATTGATAGCATAACCGAAGAAATAGTTTTGTATTGTTTTTTAGGCATATTTATTATTTTTGTATTAGATTCATTTGCAAAAGTAGGCAAATATGTGCGTTAATTAAGTATAAATGCCTTGGTTATATCAATTGAATTGCTGCTATAATTATATATATAGTAGGCACTTTGTATATTATATGTAGGTGAAATATTTCTTCTCTCTAAATCTTCATAAATATAATTATTATCACCTATATTTTCCAATTGTAACATATTAAATTTTGACATTATTTTACCAATAGCTACATTAAATCCTAATATAAATGTATTTATATTAGGTGAGTTATTTAATGATGCAAAACAATCAAGATTTTGTTTGCTACTGTTCATGTATGTCGCGTTTTCTCTAAAAAAATAAGCGGCTATTATTTGTTCTCTCTCAATTAAAGCATATATATATATAGTGTTTTGCTCCATTAATTCAATCAAGGTTTCTAATAGTGGAACTATAAAACAGTCATATTTATCAGAACATTTTGTTAAAAATGCAAGCATGTCTTGAAATGAATTATTAATTATTTTTATACAACTGACATGATCGGGTAATTTATAAGGGAAATCGATAATTTGTTTAATAATTTTACGATTGTATGTTTTAATATCGAATTCTATTAAAGGAATAAAATCGTGAAGTTTGCCTTCTTTCTTGAAGAGAGAAATTTTACATTTTTTGTCCGATTTCGTTCTTTGTATATATTCATGTGTTTGAATTAATTCGGGAGCAATTAATTTTCGGCGATGGTCCTGATGGACGCACATTAAATCCATATACGACACCGCGAATTTCTTTCCACATAATTGTATTCTCAATATTCTGTTTGTTACAACGCCTAACAATACCCCTTCTTTTCGGTAATAACTAATATATGAATTCGTATCATGTCTGAAATAAGGTAAAATGTGTTTTTCAAAACTGGGGTTAAACCAAATCGTATTATTTTTCAAATAATGAGTGCATATAAATTGGTTGAATTCTTCTTCCTGATTGACTTCTTCGTCTTGGTTGAATTCTTCTGTTGTTATATTTAACAAATTCATAAATTTTGGTACATATAATTCTTCATCTATAACGGTTGGTGATGTTAATCTGCGAAATAATTGATGTCGATGGGTCACCGGTTGATGTGACCAAAATGGACTAGTTATCTTAAAATATAATTGGAAAATAACAATTACTAATACAATCACTATTATATATTCAATCATTGCATATAATAGTGATTGTATTAGTATTTTAATATCATAAAAATATTATTCTTTACTTATTCTGTATGTTCGAACATACTCTTTGAATATTGGATGATCTTCTAAATATTTGTCATAATATTCTTGTTTTATATAAGCTGGTTTATCCAACATATTAATTGGGTAGTAAAATAATGCTGGCCAACCTTGAGCTTCCATATCAGCTTGACTCTTACCCGGTAATGTCCTTTGTTTGGGATATATCCCATCAATTCCAGTTGCTAAATTCTTTGCATTACACTCTATTGTATATTGATTTATATCTACATACCACGTGTTTCCATATTCGCCGTCTAATATTATATACAAGGAAGGATCACTTGGATCAGAGGGGTCAGGTCCTCTGAGCTTGTTCCAAAATATTGCTTGGATTAAAAATTTTATAGATTGTGTCAAACAGTAAAAATGTAAATGCGTATGTTCCTTTTTATTTGTGAATGATTGTATAATTGTATTTGTTAGACGTTTTTTACCTATTGTCCCTGAGGTTGATTTTATAGTTGATGGCGGTTGTTTAGAACGCGTACGTTTACTCCAATCCCTTAAATCCCCATAACGTCCTGCGATACCGTTATTCAAAATATTAATTAAATGAAAATATTTTTCATCACGATTTTCTGGACCCTCCTTATTTAAATATTCAACTATTTTATCTTTTAATATTATACGTTTTTCAGTACCTGGTATAACTATTACCGGTTTGAATGGGTTCTTGTACATTTCTAATATATTCAATTTCTTATATAAATCACGATTCCATGACGGAGATTTTGTTCCATCTATTATTCCTAATACAAATAACAATTCTAAATCATTTTTTCCATTAGGGTTTGCCCAAAATAAACTATTACCTAAATTTGTTAATACAGAACCACCCCATTGTGTTGTTTTTCTATCCTTTGCCGTTTTTCTATCCTTTGCTGTTTTTCTATCTTTTGCTGTTTTTCTATCCTTTGCTGTTTTTCTATCCCCCTTTGCCGTTTTTCTATCTTTTGCTGTTTTTCTATCTTTTGCTGTTTTTCTATCTTTTGCTGTTTTCATTATATATTATACATTATATAATATATAATGAAAATGATAAACAATATTTTTAGTTTATAGAATAAATATAACGTAACGCCTATTTCTCCTCTCAATTACATCAATAAAAAAATTTAATCTATGATACATTATAATAAGCCAAGGAATATTAAACACAATCGAGCAATGAACGGACAATATTACTGACCTCAACCAGAGCACCATCATCTGTCATCCAATCATTAGGCAACTCGCGGTTCTCTAATTGAATTCCTGTATCAGGATCTACAAGAGATGCTTTTCCTGTTCCAAGATCAATAACCAAATCATCTCCTGTTGCAAAAGTAATTTTACACATTTCGTCACCAATTTTAAAATTTCGCACAACAATCATTTTTGTTTTTTTATATTCGGTTAGATAACCAAGCGCAGCAAAGTCTTCACAAGTAGTCGTAATTGTTAGTGGTAATTCGCCTTTATCAGGAATTACAGGACATTTATCCTTCAAATGATGATAGATTGAATCATATCCAACAATTAACTCAATCTCTGGATAAATTCTGTAAACTTCACCTGCAACAGAATTGAATTTTTCAATGTTAGCTTCACCTTCCTTCGGGTAACCATGTTGAGAATTAAAGGATTGCATAAAATTTCCATCACTATCCAAAACTGTAAATTGGATGCTGCCTCGTCCCGCACCAACATAGAGATACAATTTATTATCAATATGGGAAATATATCCTTGTCTGTTCATCATCGAATGAGCACATTTTGCTTGATATTCACCTTCATCACTCTGTGACAAAATAGTCACCGGATGACCCAATACACTTTTCATAAAAAGTGTTCGCAATTCATGTTGTCTCCATTTTCCTGTTGCCAAAATACGTGTCGGAGCTGTTTTTGGAACAACTGTTGTATCAAACAAATAGTTGAACAGTTTGGAAAACAGTGTAGCAGTGTATGCGGTATATGTTGATGTAGACATAATGATGCTGTATATCATCATCGTTAATTATGTTTCAATTTTTTAATAAATATATATATATATATTTATGGTATCGCTGGAATTAACAGAATTAATGAATGCAACTCCTGCACTGCCTGCAACTCCTGTACTGCCTGCAACTCCTGTACGTATAGTGGAACCAATTACATATTCATGGTGGAACAGTTATTTATTTTGGACTGTTATGATTTTAATCATAATTGGAACCATTTTATATTTTATTAATCCGATTAATAAAGAAAAAATATTGGATTTGGACGAAGAAGTGGAGAAAAAAGTAGATGAAGTAATATTAGAAGTAAAGGAAGAAGTTCGCGAAAAACAAGAAAACGTTGAAATTGACGGGCATGGGTATTGTTATATTGGTTCAGACAGAGGAGTTAGAACATGCATTGATGTATCGGTAGGAGACACATGTATGTCAGGGAAGTTATTTCCAAGACGGGATATTTGTGTTAATCCTTCCTTACGGCTATAAATTTAACTAATTCATTATAACAATATAAAAATTTAACGAAAAAGCAATAAATAACCATATTATATAAGGTATTAATAATATGCTTGATAAAGTATTGATTTTTGAAAACGTGTTATATGCCATGATTGTAAATATTAGAGTAGCTATCAAATCAATTAATGCTAATTTTGGCATTTTAAATTTAAAAAATATTGTAGTCCAACATAAATTAAACGCTAATTGGATTAAAAATATAGTTAATGACGAGCAATATGGGTAGCATTTTTTATCTTTCCAAACTAATATAAAGGATACGGTCATCAATGTGTATAATATAGGCCATACAATACCAAATACCTTACTTGGCGGAGACCAAGGAGCACGCTTTAACTTATTATACCATTCGCTCATTATATATTATATTAGATAATTTTTAGAATATATAATAAAGATAATCCTAATAAATTATCGGATTGGTATATGATATCTTGTAATCCAAATATTACCATAGATATAATTGTACTGCACCTACAAATCCGCATACCTTTGTTATTATCATAATATTCTTTACAATCATATACCATATTTAAGTTGAGCAATTCTCAAACTGGACGAAACTGCTCCTTGCACGCCAAATTTCTTATTATTGGGTTTATAATATGATAGATGATCACAACATTTATTATTTACACCATTGTTAGAATTGGTATTATTTTGATCATATGTTTTATACTTTGCACGCAAATAAGATGAGTTAGATTGGTAATATTTTCGTTTAGATGGATCACTGTTTACTATACTTGGATATCTGTTTTTCATTCTAGCATGTTTTTCGGCATTACAACCAGTAATACATCCAGTATTACAATCACAAGTATCGGGTGGTTTAATAGCAGGTATAGTTAGAGGTGGTGGAAGTTCACCGCCATCATTTTCTAAAAATTGGATATGAGATACGGGAACATCCCCCCACTCCTTTACACATCCAGCACATGTTTTATCTACAATATTTGTTCCACCTGGTATACCATACACACTTTGCAGGCCTTTTGTTTTTATAATCGTTTGTGATGAGTTAACAGGAGCACGTTGTTTCCGCCATTGTTTAAGGGGTCGTGCTTTAAAAGCATTAGAAGTTGCACAGTTTGTTAATTCATTATTATATATTTTACCGGCATAAGTTATCATTTTAATATATTATATATATATTATATTAATATGATAGCTATAATTCTATGTTTTATATTATTTTTCATGTTATTATTTTCTATGAATGTATCACAGCAATCGCCTACAATCGAAGGGGTTACTAATAATGCGAGCACGCCATCTTATCAATCTTATTCCGGAAATGATCCGATGATTTTAGCACAAAAAAATGCTGCTAATATAGAATTTTTACAAGGTAGATTAAACGATTTGGAATCATTGAAGAAAACAATTTCATCTCTTAAAACGGAGGTCGACTCAAATAAAAATGCTATTAATCAAATGGGACAAATAGCAGCAAATCATATTTCAAATACAACTGGGATTTCTAATGTTGTTCCACCTTCTATAAGCAATATGGGTTAATTTAAATTAATTTAATATATATATATATATTAACCAATGTCTGACTTCTTTAAAGATTTGGAAGATAATACAAAAAATGTGGAAACAGAATTATTAGGACCTACATACCAATATTATAAACATATTAAAAGCCCGTCGCAAATGGGTATGAGTAGCGACGGGACATTAGATTCATTGGTTAAGAATGCTAGTGGACTAATAAGTTATGTAGAGTTGTTAGTATCAGGAACAGGAGCCGCGTCATCAACCGGCGGCCCATTAGGTGACCAATATTTTCTTAAAACGGCTGCAACATGTAAAGATATTAAATCGGGAGATAATAAAACCAGATATGTATATATTAATAATATTCCTACCGGAAACATTCCATTTATTTCTGAGGGTTCAGGGATGGATTTTCCAGAAGTTAAAGGACTAATACCGGCTGTATTACAAGATATGGAAGAGCTAAACCCATTTAGCTTATTTAAAGGATTTTTAGCTGGTTCTGATCCTGACTGTCAAGAAATAACATTATCAACAACTCCATCTTCTATTAATAACAATCAGACAAAACAGACTAATTATGTCACTAATAGCGATATTAAGGATATGGATCCTTGTCTATTTACTCTCTCTGGGCTTATTAATCCTGTAACAAAAGAAGAATGTCGTGAAGCATTTTCTACAATATCATACAATAAAGACAATCGTGACCCAATTTTACAAGCGTATGTCCTTATTATTTCTATGTTAGGACTCTATATTGTATATAAATTGCAATCTAGATCTTATTTATCTTTCAAATAATTATGCATCATATTGTCACCACTTTTATTTGTAACGTTTCCGGCTAAATGAATATCCTTATATAAATTGCGTAATATATCATGTGGTGCATTGCTCCCTGATTTAATCATATTATGTTTTCGTAAATACTCCTTAATATCTGTTATATTGGTGCTATTTAATGTTTTAATTTCATCACGTATCTTTCGTCTGGTTTTATTATTTTTAATAAAAACACTTACTTTGTTGTTTCGTTTCCCTAATGTATATTTTTTCTTCCTTTTATGTGTTTTATCCTTAATAGGTTCAACAGGTATATTAAGCGATACTGAATCCACATTATTAAGTGTTTTGTTATTCCAGTCCCTGAATGTTGGTTTTGACCCCCTTTTCATATTTCCATACGGAACATCTTTTATCGTTGAGAGAGAAACAGGCAGAGGTGTATACGGTGGAACAGGTAAAGGAGATATATTTTTGATTGGATTTATAGACATAGGTGCAGGTTCTGGAACAGGTGCAGGTTCTGGAACAGGCGTAGGTTCTGGAACAGGCGTAGGTTCTGGAACAGGCGTAGGTTCTGGAACAGTTATAGTCACAGGCGTAGGTTCTGGAACAGTTATAGTCACAGGCGTAGGTTCTGGAACAGGTGTAGTCACAGGTGCAGGTTCTGGAACAGGTGTAGTCACAGGTGCAGGTTCTGGAACAGGTGTAGACACAGGTGCAGGTTTTAATGAATCGGGTAATGACGTATGAATATTTACATTTTTATTTTTAGATGATAGCGATGATAAATATTCTAGGTGGCTATCAAAATCCCCTTCTAATGGTTTAACATTATGTGTTGATTTTTTATTATTACAATGTTGATTTATTTTGTCCATAAATAATTTTTTTAATTGTGTAGGAACGACAGATTTCCGTGTCTTGTTATGTTTTTTTTTGGGCTGTTTTTTACTACCACTTGATGAGGGAAGTAATAACCCAGGATTAATATGAATGGTTTTTTTGATGCTAGCGTCATCCATATCTATATATTAATATTAATCATTTAATATTAATATAATAATTGAAATAGAATATATAATATAGCTTTGGTCAATATTAATTTACGGACATGGATAATGTTGAAAAAAAACACATAGATAGACTAAAAGAGGTATCATGGAATATTATAGAATTGTACTATAAAAAAGATTACAAAAATCGATTAATTAGGCACCAAGTTGAGTCGTATAATAACTTTGTAACATATCAAATAAAACAAACTATTAATATGTTTAATCCGTTTAAGGTATCTTCATATCTCGAAGATACAGATACAAATATTGACATTATTATTAATTTCAGCAATCTTAAAATTCTACGTCCTCAAATTTTTGAAAACAATGGTTCTTCAAATATAATGACACCTAACGACGCGCGACTAAGAAATTTTACATACAGTGGTAGAATGACAATGGATTTACTGATTACATATGAAATAAGAGATAATTTATTAACAGATAAATCAGTAAATGTTAAAACTGTTACCAAAAAAATGTCAAATATTAATATTGGTAAAATTCCTATTATGTTAAATTCGTGTCTTTGTACATTAAAGCATAGTTCATCATGTCCAACATTCAGTAATGATGAATGTTATAAAGACCCAGGGGGCTATTTTATTATAAATGGTTCAGAAAAAACAGTTATTGCACAAGAAGCTCCTGCGAGAAACATCATTTATTGTTTTAAACAAAAGAATTGTACAAAATGGTCTTGGGTCGCAGAAATTAGAGCTGTTCCTGATTTTAAAGAGATTTCTCCTAAATTAATTAATATTTCAATGTCAAAAAAAACAAACGCATACGGTAAAACACTACATGTTATATTGCCTAAAATGCGTTCGCCAATACCATTGTTTACATTGTTCAAAGCATTAGGTATTGTAAGCGATAAACATATTTGCGAGTATATACTTCTTAATATAGATGATAAAGATAATACATTTATAGACTTATTGAAAGCGTCTATTGTTGACAGTAATTCGATTTTAACACAGGAGGAGGCATTCGAATACATTGTCTCACAAGTTCAATTTACAAATTATAAAAATCCTTCATCGAATAATGATAAAAAAATCTTATATACAAAAGAAATAATTACCACAGATTTATTTCCTCAATGTAATACGCCTGATGAGAAAATTTATTGTCTTGGGTATATGACATTAAGATTATTAATGTCATATTTAGGAATTATTAAAGAATCGGATCGTGATTCATATGAAAATAAACGTGTGGATACATGTGGTGTATTATTAAACAATTTATTACGGAATAATTTTAATAAAATGGTGAAGGATATGCAAAAGAATATCAGACGTGAAATAATGAATGGTTCATGGAAAACAAAAAATGAATATGAAAATATAATTAATATGACAAATGTTTATAAAATTGTAAAAGCATCTACAATCGAAAACGGGTTTAAACGTGCCTTAGCAACAGGAGACTTTGGTATATCAAGTAATAATACTACAAAAGTCGGAGTGGCCCAAGTATTAAACAGGTTAAATTTTATTTCAACCATTAGTCATTTAAGAAGATTAAATACACCCATTGACAAAAGTGGTAAATTAATTGCGCCACGTAAATTACATAACACAGGATGGGGTATAGCTTGTCCCGCTGAAACACCGGAAGGCCATTCTGTTGGTGTTGTAAAAAATATCCCATACCTTGCTAATATCACATTGCCGTCAAATAGTAATTCTATATACAAATGTATGCAACCATTTGTAGTATTGTTAAGTTTAAGTCAATCACCTACGGTTTATTACAATAAGGTTAAAGTTATTGTTAATGGAAATTGGTATGCTATTTGTGATAATCCGATTGAACTGTTTAAGGATTTGAAAAAAAAGAAGGAACAAGGTATCATTAATATTTATACATCAATTACATTTAATTATGCGATGTTGGAAATTAATATATCTACTTCTGGTGGCCGACTTACCAGACCAGTATTTAGGGTTGAAGACAATGCTATATTAATAGACGAAGAAATATCTAAACAAATTAGCAATGGAACTATTGAATGGGACGATTTACTTACGACTATTAAATTAAAACGTGGTATCATTGAATACATTGATTCAGCAGAACAAAACAATTCTCTTATTAGTATGGGTTCACATAAACTGATTGGGTCATCTTTTACACATTCAGAAATCCACCCGAGCACAATTTTTGGTATATTGGCATCATGTATCCCATTTCCAGAACACAATCAGTCTCCGAGAAATACTTATCAATGTGCTATGGGTAAGCAAGCAATAGGTATATATAATACAAATCATAATAACCGAATGGATAAAACCGGATATGTTTTAACTTATCCACAGCGTCCTTTGGTAGATACAAGATTAATGTCGTTTATTAAATTAAATGAAATTCCTTGTGGTTCTCCCGTAATAGTGGCAATTATGACACATACAGGGTTTAACCAAGAAGACAGTATTTTAATTAATAAAGGTTCGGCAGACAGAGGTTTATTTCAAGCAACATTATATAATACTGTAAAAGACGAAGATAAAAAATTGTATGGTGATGCTGAAATTCGTTGTCGTCCAGATCCGACTAAAACAAAAGGAATGAAATTTGGTAATTATGATAAAATAGGTTGCGATGGTGTCATTCCTGTAAATACCCACATAACAGATAAGGATATTATCATTGCTAAAATTGTTCCAATTAAAGAGAATCGAAATGACCAGACAAAAACAATTAAATACGAAGATTATAGTATTATACACCGCTCGGGTGGCGATATGTATATTGATAAAAATTTTATTGGTACAAATGGTGATGGGTACAAAATCGCCAAGGTGAAAACACGTATGTTAAGAGTTCCTTGCATTGGCGATAAGTTTTCGTCAAGACACGGACAAAAAGGAACAGTTGGTAATATTATACCAGAAGAAGATATGCCATATACTCAAAATGGCATTAAACCTGATATTATTATTAATCCGCACGCCATTCCTAGTCGTATGACAATTGCACAGCTCAAAGAAACATTGTTAGGAAAGGCATTATTAGAATTAGGAATGTTTGGTGATGGAACTAGTTTCGAAGAATTTGATATTAAAGATATCAGAAAATCTCTTCTTGAATTAAATTATGAATCTAATGGAAATGAAATAATGTATGACGGATTAACTGGTAAACAAATGGAATGTGATATATTTTTCGGTCCATGTTACTACCAACGTCTTAAACATATGGTTATTGATAAACAACACA
>Ga0209223_10002026_pt1 | contig 21096 bp, 22 predicted proteins | sample COG_06_FD_184750 | JGI IMG/M metagenome (GOLD analysis project Ga0209223, IMG submission 184750) | Pelagic Microbial community sample from North Sea - COGITO 998_met_06 (SPAdes) (version 2) | ecosystem: Environmental > Aquatic > Marine > Neritic zone/Coastal water | place: Helgoland, sampling...
TTCGAGCACACTGTCTACAATAAAAACAAACTCCTCTTTCGTTATTAATTCTTTTGGTCAAAATTGATAATCTTGAGGGCATAACCTTAACATTACTTTTTCTAGCACCTTTGATATAAAACAGTTCATGTAGTCTAGGCTTAGGTGGAGGAAGAAAAAATCCGTCTGGGTCATTTGGTAAATTTTCTTTACTTCCAAAAACTCCAATTAATTTATCTACTTTGTCATAATATGGCTTAATATCATCGTAAGTTATTGGCCAGTCTTCCCCTAATCCATCAATTGATTTTTTTCTAAAATCATCTGGACCAAATCTCAGAGAAATCCTTCCCCAATGATTTGTTCTTCCTCCCAACATTCTAGATCGGAACCATCTGAACTGAGTGTCTCCAACTTGAGAATAAGGTTCCCCTTCAATATCCCAACCACCGTAAGCTTGATCGAAATCTCCAAAAGGCCTGGTAGTTCCAGCTCCACGTCGTGGAGATTCATAAGGCCATTTCATTTGTGTCATCTGTTCTGGATTAGCTGGATCATAATAAGGACCTGCTTCGACTATGGCTATAGACAATCCAGCTTCGGATAAAATTTTAGTTGCCATACCGCCACCTGCGCCAGAACCTACTATTATAACATCATATTCCTTAGGGTTTTCTTTAATTTGCATTTTTTAATAATTAATCAAAGTTATATTATGATTATTTAATTTATCAATAAAACCTATTAGTTATGTTAATAGTATAATATAAATGATTTATAATTCTAAGATTTTAATATTTCTAAATGAAATAACTCCAGGGTGGTCCTGAATAGCAATTTTTCCTGTTTTAAATTTTCCAAAATCACAATTTTGCCATGGTTCTTCATCACAATTATTAAACTTTGTTGGTTCAACCATCTTATCCCATACGTCTCCGCTTAAGGGAAACTCAACAATTTTTGTCCCATTGTGAACAACTATCCCTTCATTAGAATTATGATCAATTGTTATATCATAACTATTCCACTCACCTGCTGGTTTAGTAACCCATTTTGAAGGTGCAATCATGCCATATAAAGCTCCTGCTTGAGTTAAAGGGCCATCTGGCATTTCAGGATCTAAAATTTGTATTTCAGGTCCTGTTACAAATGGAAATTCATATTTCATATCTTCTTTTACTCCCCAAAAAAACCCACTATTTGACATAGAGCTTACTTTCCATTCCAAATGAATTTTAAAACTTGTATACTCTTTATCACTAACCAGACTTTTATCCCCTTTACCTGTTGCATTATCAGATGTAAAAGTTAAGACGCCATCTTTTATATCCCAACCTGTTTTTTTTCCGTTATCCTGATAATAGTGCCATCCTTCCATTGTATTATCTTGAATTAAAGAAACCCATTTATCCTCAGAGGAAGATTCTTCCATAATTTCAGGTGATATTACTTCAGAGACTTTTTTGGAATTATTATTACAGCTCAAAATTAAAAAAGATGTAACAATAAATAAGTAATATTTTTTTTTCATTTTGCTAATGTATTTATCATAAATAAAAGATAATTAAAAATTTAGACCAAACATAAAATATTTTCTTTTAAAACAACTCTTTATAAATCCCAACCAATTCTTCTGTCTCTACTTACAAATTGATTTGCAGAATCATAATTTATAATATTGGCGTTCTTACCATCCCAAAAAAGTTTTTTTCTCCCAGTAAAGTCTTTCCCATCTTTAATCATGTAACTTCTTAAAGCAATGTTTCCAATCAAAACTGTTTCAGTAAATGGACCCGCATATTCAAATGGAGATGTTAACTTGTTGTGTTCTTTACTACCATATCCTGCCTTACATGCTTCAATCCATTGATTATGATGTATTTCATCTAAATTTGAAATAACTCCATCTTCATCAGGAATGTTGTAAAGTAAATTTGTGTTAAAATATTTGACTTTTTTATTTTTTCTGTAAAGTTTTGCATTCAGCCCATAAACTCCACATGAAATCACTCCTTCGTCCCCAATTATAAAAACACCATTTTTGTTCCCTTTTTCACCTAAATAATCTTCAGCAGGAATAATTTCTGGCCTAGGTGGAATAATACCTCCATCCATCCAAGTTAACTCTACATTAGAGTTAGTTTTCTTATTTTTTTCAAAATGAAGGGTTACAGTTGAAGCAGGTGGACATCCTTCTGGATAGTAATTTGCATTCCATATTTTTTCATAAATAGTTGCAGCACTACACTCTACATTTTTTGGGAAGCCTAATGATAATGTTTTATAAGGTACATCCAATAAATGACAACCCATATCTCCTAATGCCCCAGTTCCATAGTCCCACCATCCTCTCCAATTGAAAGGATGAAATTCAGGTCTGTATTTTCTATATTTTGCAGGGCCTAACCATAAATCCCATTCTAAACCCTTAGGGACTGGCAAAGATGGTTTTGGCATTTTAAAACCTTGAGGCCAAACTGGTCTATTAGTCCAAGCATATACCTTGCTTACTTTACCAATCATTTTTGAATCTATCCAATCTTGAATTTTTACAACTCCGAGACTAGATCCGCCCTGATTACCCATTTGAGTAACGACCTTATTCTTTTTCGCTGTGATAGCAAGTTGTCTAGCTTCTTGAATATTATGAGTCAGTGGTTTTTGAACATATACATGTAAGCCCTTGTTCATAGCTCTGTTTCCTATCACTCCATGAGTATGATCTGGCGTACTAATTGTTACCGCATCTAAATCTTTTTCTTTATATAAAAGTTCATTAAAATCAACATAAAAATTAGCTTTTGGATATTTTTTTCTAGATTGTATAACTCCATGTTTACCCAGAGGATCAACATCACATAAAGCAACAACTCTTTCTTTAGAAGCCCAAGAATTTTGGATATCAGCACCTTTTCCTCCAGAACCAATTGAAGCTATATTTAATTGATCACTTGGTGGTGTAAAACCAACTCCACCTAAAACATTTCTTGGAACTATAAAAAATCCTACACCCAAAACAGAAGTTTTTTTAATAAAGTTTCTTCGTGATTTTTTTTTCATAATCAGATGTAAGTTATCAATTAGTGTTAAAATTATTTAAATTAATTAATTCTTGCTTTGACAGATTTCTCCATTGACCTCTGGATAAATCTTTTTTAGTTAGACTTGAAAAAAGCACTCTGTCACAAGAAATTATTTTATAATTAAATTGAAAAAATAGTTTTTCTAAATCTTTAATAGAATCCATGTAAAGTTCTAATCCTAATTCGTTTTTTTCTGCCCCGTTAACATAATTTATAGATTTTACTGTCAATTTATCACTGACGTGAAAGTTTTTAATTAATTTAAATGTTTTTTGCAAAAAATGTTTATTTAATTTAAGGTGAAAAATCTGAGTTATTGACTTTTTTTTTGAATTTATTTTATTTATAAATTTATTATCATTTGAAAGCAAAAGTAATCCCGTATAATTTTCTTTTAAAAAATCTATAGACTTAATATTTTTTAGATCGGTGGATGATAGTAGAGAAAAAATAGTTTTAGAATTTGAAATTGAATTTACACAATGAAACCCTTTGGGTTTATTCAAAATAATATATTGCATTTTAATTAATGATACTTTTTTTCCATCAAATTTCACTAGGTCATTTAAAGAAACCTTAGATCCGAGTTTATTAATAATTATATTATTCACAGTAACTCTACCTTGACTTATATAATCGTCAGCTTGCCTTCTGTTGCAGATACCTGAATTTGAAATAAATTTATTTAGTCTAATAGTAGCAGGAATTGACATAAAATATTAATTAAGATCCATGTAAGGTAATACTAAAAAGTCCTGTGATAATTAAAATTTTTAAAGCATTGTGTAATAAAACATAATATTTTTTAATATTAAATTTCAGTAAAAAATAAATAAAAAACATAAAAAAAATAATAGAAAACATATAATAAACTTTCATCAGTTGAATTTCATAATTAAATATTAGGTTTAAAGAAATTCCTATTGTAAAAACAATAAATAAAATTATGTATCTTTTTGTCCATATTTCTCCGTATAAAACAGGGATTGTTTTATAATTCATTGTAAAATCTCCCGTCAAGTTTTCTAAATCTTTAATTAATTCTTTAATTAAAATAACAAAAAATAAAAATATAGCATGAGTAAATATTTCAAGGGAAAAATTTTTATAATATACAGTAATGGCAAAAAAAGGTGTAATCACTAACATTGTAGATAGAAAATTTCCAATAAAAAGATACTTACTTAATTTAACCGAGTAAATAAAAATTCCTAAAGTATAAAAACTAAAGAAAATCAATGCCTTAAAAGAAACTAACAACGAAAATAATATTGTTAAAATATTTAAAATAATATAAGTAAATAATTTTGTTCTACCTGAAATTTCATTCTCCAAAATAGTTTTCAAAGGCCTATTAATCAGGTCTTTATCTGAATCGTAAAAATTATTAATTATGTATCCTGCAGAAATGGATGTAGATGTAGACAAAATTATAAACCATATATTTTGGTCTAAAATAACTTGATAAATATTACTTGATTTAGAAAAAATAAAGATAGAAGAAACAAATTGAGCGAAAATTATAAAAATTACATTGTAACCTCTTACAAGGGAAAACAAGCTTAATATTTTTAAAAAAAAATTTTTATTTGTTGGAGAAACAAACATTAATACTAAAAGTTATATACTACCTCTAACTTATAATCTTTTAATACAGATTTTGCTTTTTCAAAGTCCTCAGAAAAACCTAAAATATATCCGCCTCCTCCTGAACCACAAAGTTTTAAGAAATAATCATTTGATTCAATACCCGTTTTCCATATTTTATGAAAATTTTGAGGAATCATAGGTTTAAAATTATCCAGAACAACTTGAGATAATTTTTTTATATCAGAAAACAATGATTTAAAATCTCCAGATAAAAAATTGTCTACACAAGAATCTGTGGTTTTAATAAAATCTTCTCTTATAATTTTATTAAAATTTTTGTTTTTCATTGACTTGAAAAAAATTTCTACCATCGGAGCAGTCTCACTGGATTCACCACTGTCTAACAAAAATACGGCACCTTTACCCTTTGATGATTGCAAAGGAATTCCAGTTGTTTCAATTTCATTTTTTGAATGAATTAAGATGGGAAGACTTAAATAACTATTTAAAGGGTCTAAACCAGAAGATTCTCCATGAAAATAAGATTCCATATTAGAGAAAATATTTTTCAGAATTAATATTTTATCTCTTGTTAAATTTTCTAAAATAGTGATTTTATTTTCGGCATAACGATCATAAAAAGCTGCCACCAATGCCCCACTGCTTCCTACTCCATAACCCTGAGGGATTGTACTATCAAAATACATTCCTTCATTGAGGTCTTCATTCATCTTTTTAAAATTAAAAACGACAATTGAAGCATCTATTTGTTTTAAAAAATCTCTAAACAGACAAAGTGTTTGATTTGATTTTTCAACAAAATTAGAATTAATATCACCTATTTTTAATCCACCTTTATAAAAATTATAAGGAATAGAAAGTCCTTTAGAATTTTTTATAATACCATATTCCCCAAAAAGTAAAATTTTTGAATAAAACAAAGGTGCTCTCATATTTTGTAAAATTACAATTTAAATGGTCCATTACCAATATTATCATTTATATATTGATTCGATGCACAAAATTGAACTAAATCATTTTTAATAAACTCTTGGACGGAATTGAATTCTTTTTTTGGATATAACAAGTGTATATTAGCACCTGCGTCCAGTGTGAAACAGATATTTGTCTTATTTTTGTTTCTATATTTCCAAATCTGATTGATCACGTTTAAAGTGTTTGGCTTCATTAGAATAAAATACGGATCTGATGTCATCATCATAGCATGTAAAGACAAAGCTTCTTGCTCAACCACTTTAATAAACAAATCGTAATCCCCATTTTCTAATGCATTATTTAATTTTTCTAAATTTCTTTCTGCTTGCAATAAACGATCTTTATAATAATTATGTCCATCCATTAATTGGTGACCTATAGTACTTGAAATTTGTTTTTTTTCTTTATCAACTATAAGAACAGTATCACAGATTTCGTTAAATACATTGTGGATTTTATCAGGGTATTCTATTGCATAAAAATCACTACTTTTTTTAATAAGATGAGTGTTTCCCCAAATAGAAAAAAAGCCCAATACACTTCTACAAGCGCTACCAGACCCAAGTCTAGCTATGAACGAGGCTTTTTGAAAAAAATACTTGTCATCAATTGAGGAATCTAATTCCTTTTCAATATCCATTATACAAAGTGACAAGGCACTGTATGAAGAAGCTGAGGAAGCGATTCCACTACTGTGAGGGAAAGAGTTACTAGATTCTATTTTTAGTTCTAATTGAGATAAGTAAGGGCAATACTTTTCAATTCTTTTAAAAAATTGGGTTAATTTATTTTCGAAGCTTTGTTTATAATTTCCTTCAAATAAAAAAATAAAATTTTTATTATTATTTATTCTTTTACGGTAAGAAACTTTAGTTTGAGAATAACAATTATTTAATGTTATGCTCACTGAGGGGTTTAATGGTATTTGATTTGATTTTTTTCCCCAATATTTTATTAATGCTATGTTACTTGGGGATCTCCACTCGGAAAATCCTTTTATATCGTGAAACAAATTTGAATTATATACAAAATCATTAATCATATATCATTCTATTGATTTAATTATTGCGCTTTCAGATTTTCTTTTGGAACCATCAAACCCATTAACTCCAGAAACTGTTGTATATCTTAAAATATTCTTTTTTTCAGGATAAATAATTTTAAATGCAGCCTGGCACATCAAAGTTGCTTCATGAAAACCACATAAAATTAACTTCAGCTTTCCAGGATATGTATTAACATCACCAATGGCAAAAACACCAGGAATATTCGTTTGGTAGTCTAGAGAGTTATTTACAAGAATAGAATTTTTTACAATATTTAGACCCCAATTTTCAATTTCTCCTAATTTTGGGATTAATCCAAACAGAGGAATAAAAAAATCTGTATTAATTTCTTTTTCAATATTTCTAGTTTTGATTTTAATACTTTTTAAATTATCCTTTCCATTTAAAGCAATAACTTCAGCAGGTGTAATTACATCAATTAAAGATTTATTTTTTAATTTCTGAACTTTATCAACAGAGTCTACAGCTCCTCTAAATTCAGTTCTACGATGAATCAAGGTAACTTTTTTGGCTAATTTTTCAAGTTCAATAGTCCAATCTAAAGCTGAATCTCCGCCACCTGAAATTACAACATTTTTATTTTTGAAAATTTCAGGATCTTTAATCATATATTCTAATCCTTTCCCTTCAAACTTTTCTAAATCATTAATTTGCGGTTTTCTAGGTTCAAAACTTCCCAAACCGCCAGCGATTGCTATTACTTTTGCATTATGAACAGTTCCTTTATTAGTCACAACGTTAAAAGAACCATCTTCTTTCTTTTCTAATTTTTCTGCGGATTCCGATAAAGTATAACCAGGATTAAACGGTTTTATTTGTTCTAATAAATCTTCTATTAATTTTCCTGCTAAAATTTCAGGAATTCCAGGAATATCAAATATTGGTTTTTTCGGATAAATCTCAGAACATTGGCCTCCTGGTTTTGTCAATGCATCAATAATGTGACATTTTAAACCTAATAACCCTGCTTCAAAAACTGCAAATAAACCAGTGGGTCCCCCACCAATTATTAAAATATCGGTTTTAATTATATTCATTGTATTATTCAACACTAATAACTTCTTGAATTTGGGGAGCGTGTTTTTTTATTGTCATTTCGACTCCATTTTTTAAAGTCATCTGATTAACAGAACAACTAACACAATTTCCCATCAATTGAACTTTTACAATATTTTTATCAATAGATAGTAAGGAAATATCTCCACCATCAGAGAGTAGGAAAGGTCTTATTTCTTCAAGAGCTAATTCTACTTTTTTCTTTAACAAATCTTTTTTCATAATATTTATTTAATTGCGGAACAACCTGACATAGTTTTAATTTTAATAATCTCAGTGGCTGGAAGGTTTTTATTTCTTATTAATAGTTCAGAAATCATATTTTTTGATATTTCATTAAAAACTTTATTAATTATAGAATCCTCCTGAAGTGAAGCAGGTCTTCCAAGATCACCAGCTTCTCTAATACTTTGAACTAAAGGAACTTCACCTAGAAAAGGTACTTCTAAATCATTTGATAAATTTTTAGCACCTTCTTTTCCAAATAAATAATACTTATTTTGGGGTAATTCCTCAGGTGTAAAATAAGCCATATTTTCTATAATACCCAAAACTGGAACATTTATGTTTTCTTGTTTAAACATAGACACTCCCTTTCTTGCATCAATCAAAGCCACATTTTGAGGAGTACTAACTACCACTGATCCGGAAATAGGTAAAGCTTGCATTATACTTAAGTGAATATCACCAGTTCCAGGGGGCAAATCTATTAATAAAAAATCCAATTCACCCCAATCTGCATCAAAAATCATTTGATTTAATGCTTTTGAAGCCATTGGTCCTCTCCATATTACTGCTTGATCCATTTTTGTGAAAAATCCTATAGATAAAATTTTTATTCCAAAATTTTCTACAGGTTTCATTTTAGATTTATCTTCAACTTGTACAGCAAGAGGTTTTTTTTCAGAAACATCAAACATAATTGGAATTGATGGACCGTATATATCGGCATCTAAAATTCCAACAGAAAAACCCATCTGCTTTAAAGAAATTGCTAAATTGGCAGTAACAGTTGATTTACCTACTCCACCTTTTCCAGAGGATACAGCAATAATATTTTGAACATTTTCTAAAACTTTTTGATCATTTAGAATTGTTTTTTTTAATGGTTTAGCTACTTTAAAATTAATTTTTATGTCACAATTACCCTGAAAATTAACATTTAAAGTATCGTTTATCAGTTTTTTAACTTTGTTTTTAGATTGAAGGGTTGGGTTTTCGATTTCTAAATCAATTAAAATTTCATTGTCAAATACAACAACATTCGTTACTGAATTGTTAGAAACTATATCAAACTTTTCATTATTTAAATGAATCGTTTTTAGAAGAGATAAAATTTTTTCCTTGTTTGGCTTCAATACAAAAACATTTTTTTGCAAATATAAGCTTAAGAATATAATTTATTGTAATTCTAAAGATGGATCCCAAAAAATAATTTCAAAATTTAATACTTGATCATTTTTAACCAATACTCCTTCGCTTTCTAATAGTTGTTTCATTAAGTTGGCTCCAAAGAAATGATTTTTTCCAGTTAATAATCCAATCCTATTAACTACTCTGTGAGCTGGGATATCATGACTAAGGTGAGAGGCATTCATTGCCCAACCCACAACTCTTGCACTTTTTTTAGATCCTAGAAAATTTGCAATGGCTCCATAAGTTGTTACTCTGCCCACTGGAATTAATGAAACGACCTTATATACTTTATTGAAAAATTCTGATTTTTTTAAATCTTCCTTCATTTTAGAAGCTAAAACTTAAATATGATATGTTTTTCTTTGTTTCTAAAAACAATTTTTCATAATGAGTTTTAATATTAATAACCTCATTAGGTGCATTATTATTTTTATAGATGTCATGATTGGAAAATGATGGTTTTATACTAAGTCCTTTCAAAACACCTAATGTATATCCATGAAGGAATTCACTGTCAGTTTTTAAATGAACCACTCCATTATCAACTAATATGTTTTTGTATAGATTCAAAAATAATGGATTAGTCAAACGATGTTTTCTTCTTTGATATTTAATTTGAGGATCAGGAAAAGTTAACCAAATTTCGTTTACTTCTTGTTTTCCAAAAACAAAATCAATCAACTCAATTTGAGTTCTTAAAAAAACTACATTTTCTAAATTTTCCTCCAAAGAAGTCTTTGCACCTCTCCAAAACCTTGCCCCTTTAATATCTATGCCAATATAATTTTTTCTAGGATTTGATTTAGCCAAATTAACTGTATATTCTCCTTTACCACATCCAAGTTCAACAATTATAGGATGATTATTTTTGAAATAAAGTTTATTCCAATTCCCTTTATAAATAAAGCTGTCTGATAGCAATTCTTTTCTTTCTGGTTGAATTACATTTGAAAAGCTTTCATTTTCAATAAACTTTTTTAATTTGTTTTTGCTTCCCAATAATTAGTTTTTTAGAACAAAACAAACTTAAAATAATTAATTTAATTTCTCTAAAGTAAATGAAAATTCGGATCCAATACCAAAATCACTTTCTACATAAATTTTTTCATTGTGAGCATCAATTATATGCTTAACTATAGCTAGACCTAATCCTGATCCCCCACTTGATCTACTTCCTGAGTTATCTATTCTATAAAACCTTTCAAATAACCTATTGAAATGCATCTTTTGAATTCCATTCCCATTATCAGTTATTCTAATTATTACTTTATTGTCAGTTATATCTTCGACCGAGACTTCAGTTGTACCAGAATCTTTTCCATATTTAATAGAATTTTCAATTAAATTAGTCAATACTTGATGTATTTTTTCTTGATCTCCTTTAACATTTATTTTTTTATTTGTTGGATCTAAAAACAATGTTATTCCTTTTTTATCAGCTTGAATTTCAAGCATCTCAAATACATTATTTATTATAGAAATTATATTAAAATTAGATTTTTCTAATTTTAAACCTTCAGATTCTAACTTAGTAATTAAATCTAAATCTTTTACAATAAAAATTAATCTTTCTATAGCTTTTTCAGCAATTTTTAAATATTTTAAATTAACCACCTCATCTTTTAAAGCGCCATCAATTAAGGTTAAAAGATAACTTTGAGAAGTGAATAAAGGGGTTTTTAACTCATGAGCTAAATTTCCAATAAAATCTCTTCTAAAGTTCTCTTTTTCTTTCATAGATTTCATTTCAGTCTTACTTTCTTTAGAAAATTTCTTGAGATTATCTATTAATTGATCCATATTTGTTGAAACTAATAAATTCTCAGGTTTATTATCCAAAGGATATAAATCGCGATAAAGATTTCTTATTTTTTTGAATACATAAAATTCTAAATACAAGAAAACAATTAAAAAAGAAAATATAAACAATGGAATAATAAGTAATAGTAAATTCCCTATATCTTCTTTAGTAAAATAATTATATAATAATAGGATTATTAGCGTTAGCAAGCTAAGGATAATAGAAACAAATAATGACTGTAATTTAGATCGATTAAATAAAGGCATAAAATTATTGGATAAACTTATAGCCTACCCCTTTGACAGTTTTAAAATACGATTCTCCAATTTTTTCTCTTAATTTTCTAATATGAACATCAATAGTTCTATCTCCAACTATAATATTGGAGCCCCAAACTTTACTCATAATTTGATCTCGAGTATAAACATTTCCTGGTTTAGAAGCTAAAAGAAAAAACAATTCGAATTCTTTTCTTGGCAATGTTATCACCTTTTTGTCCTTAGTTACTATATATTCAGCTCTATCAACGGTTATGTCATCTAATTCAATTTTTGAATGTTTATTGTTGTTTGAGTGAATTCTTTTGACTATTGATTCAATTTTTTTTAATAAGATTTTAGGCTTTACAGGTTTTGAAATATAATCATCTCCTCCAGCATCAAAAGCTGCTATCTGTGTGAAATCTTCATTTCTTGCACTTAAAAAAATTACCATAGTTTCCTTTAAAGATGGAATAGATTTAATTTTAGAACACGCTTCAATACCATTCATTTCTGGCATCATTACATCCAATAAAATAATTTCTGGGGAAAATAATTTTGCTTTTTTTATCGCTTCTCTACCATTAGCAGCAGTTTTAACATTATATCCAGCAATTGTAAGATTATACCTCAAGATTTCTATTATATCTTGATCGTCATCAACAACTAAAATTTTTATAATTCCAGACACATTCTAAATTTAATATAAAAATAATTAATCTTAATTTTTAATACTTTTACTTAACAATTTATTAATACTATAATTAAGAATTTGAATCCATTTGATATCGTTTCTGAACTAGATTTTAAAAAAAAAGCGATTTCTTTGTTTAATATTCAGTTCAATAATAATTTAGTTTATAATCAATACTGTAAGTTATTGAAAATAAAACCAAATAATGTAAAAGAGTTACATCAAATTCCTTTCTTACCAATTCAATTTTTTAAAACTCATAAGATAGTATCCTCTAAAAAAAAAATAACTCACATATTTAAGAGTAGTGGAACAACAGGGTTTAAGAGTAAAAATTATGTTAGTGATATAAATATGTATATTAAAAGTTTCAGAAAATCTTTTGAAATTTTTTACGGACCAATCGAGGATTATATTTTTATAGGGCTTTTACCGTCTTATATCGAACAAAAAAATTCGTCTCTAGTATTTATGGTTGATAATTTTATAAAAAGTTCAAATTTTAAGAAAAGTGCATTTTACTTGAACAATTATAAAAAACTTTCAAATACTTTAAAAAAATCAAAAAATAAGAAAATAATTTTATTTGGGGTAAGTTATGCTTTATTAGATTTTGCAGAAAAATATCCAATAGAAATGAAAAATTTAATTATTATCGAAACTGGGGGGATGAAGGGGAGAAAAAAAGAAATTAGTAGGGATGAACTTCACCAAAGGCTGCAAAATGGATTTGGTGTAGAAAATATCCAATCTGAATATGGGATGACCGAATTATTTTCGCAAGCATACGCAATCAAAAATGGTAAATTTAAAAATCCACCATGGATGAAAACATTTATTAGAGATATTAATAATCCTTTGTTTGTTTCTAAAAAGGGAAAAGGAGCAATAAATATAATTGATTTAGCAAACGAACATTCATGTGGATTTATTGCCACAGAGGATTTGGGTGAGGTTTTTGAAAATAATAATTATTCTATAATTGGAAGGATGACTGAATCGGAAATCAGAGGGTGTAACCAAATGTTTAATTAAATACAATTAAAAAATAATTCTTTTTTCCTCTTTGAACTAAAATATATTTTTTACATATTAAAATAGATTCAGATAATTTGAAATCAAAATTAATTTTTTCTTTATTTATAGAAATGGAATTTTCTTTAACAGCCCTATTTATATCTGATTTTGAGGAAAAGAAACCTGATTCAAAAAGGAAATCATTAATTTTCGGGTTAGAATTTAAATAACTTAAAGACAAGTTTGATTTTGGAACTCCGTCAAATACATCTAAAAAAGTATTTTCATCTAATAATCCTAAATCTTTAGAGGTTGATTTTCCAAACAAAATATTGGAAGCTATAATTGATTTTTCTAAGTCTTCTTTTGAATGGACTAGTTCAGTTAGATATGATGATATTATTTTTTGTAATGATCTTAGATGAGGCTCTTTTTTATGGACTTTAATAAATTCAATAATTTCGTCTTCTGAATAAAAAGTAAAAATTTTAATATATTTAAAAGCGTCCTCATCTGATATATTAAGCCAATACTGGTAAAATTTATAAGGAGAAGTTCTATTTCTATCCAGCCAAACATTACCCTGTTCTGTTTTTCCAAATTTAGAGCCATCAGCTTTGGTAATTAAAGGACAAGTCAAAGCAAAAACTTTTTTTCCAGTTTTTTTTCTAATCAGTTCCGTTCCACTGGTAATATTTCCCCATTGATCACTGCCTCCCATTTGAATTAGACAACTATGATTTTTAAACAAATGATAAAAATCATATGCTTGTATTATTTGATAAGTAAATTCTGTAAAAGACATTCCATCTTTTGAATCTTTACTTAACCTCTTTTTTACAGAATCTTTAGCAACCATATAATTTACCGTAAGATGCTTTCCTGTATCCCTAATAAAATCTATCAAATTAATTTTATCAAACCAATCGTTATTATTACAAATTACTGCAGAATTTTTCTCCTTCGAATCAAAATTGAGAAATTTTGAAAGTTGAGATTTTATCCCTTTGATATTTTTATCTAGCTCTTCCTTAGTTAATAAATTTCTTTCTGAGGATTTTCCAGAGGGATCACCAATCATTCCTGTAGCTCCACCAATTAAAACAATTGGTTTATGTCCTGATTTTTGGAAATGCATCAAAATTAATATTTGCACTAAACTTCCAATATGCAACGAATCTGCGGTAGGATCAAAACCAATGTAACCAGAAATTGAATTTCCCAACAACTCTTCTTCACATCCAGGAATAATATCTTGCAACAATCCTCTCCAACGCAATTGATTAATAAAGTTATTTAACACAACATAAATTTCAACAAATATATACCTCTTATATTAAAGAAAAAAGAAATTAAAAAAATAGTACATTAGGGACATGATTTTAGTAACAGGCGGAACAGGTTTAGTTGGTTGTCATTTATTGCATTTACTTATTAAAAATGACAAAAAAGTATCAGCAATACATAGAAAAAACAGCAATTTAGAAAAAGTAAAAAAAGTATTTTCGACTTACTCAGAAAATTTTGAGGAATTATTTGAAAAAATAAATTGGATTGAGGGTGATATAAATGATTTAGAAAGTCTCTCTTTTGCTTTTAAAAATGTTCATGAGGTTTATCACTGTGCAGCATTTATTTCATTTGATAAAAAGGACCTAAAATCAATGAAAAAAATTAATATCGAAGGTACTGCTAACATGGTTAATGTCTCTTTAGATAAAAAGATAAAAAAATTCTGTTATGTTAGCACAATTGCAGCAATTGGTTTAAGTACTAACAAATATACCGATGAAGAAACCGAATGGACTTATAATTCAAATCCATACTCTCAAACAAAAAAAAATGCAGAAATGGAAGTTTGGAGAGGTATTTCTGAAGGTTTAAATGCGACAATAGTAAATCCTGGAGTTATAATAGGAAGTGGATTTTGGAAAAGAGGAAGTGGAGCTTTCTTCACTCAAATTAGCAGAGGAATGAAGTATTATCCGTCTGGAAAAACTGGTTTTATTTGTGTAAAAGATGTTGTAAACATCATGTATATATTAATGAATAAAAATATTTTCTCCGAAAGGTTTATATTAGTTGCTGAAAATTGGACTTTTAAAAAATTCTTTCAAAAAGTAAGTAAATCTTTAAACTTACCCCACCCAGTTAGAGAAGCTGGAAAAACTTTAATGAAAATAGCATTAGTCCTAGATTTTTTAAATAGCTTGATTTTAGGAAAAAGAAGAAAGTTAAATAGTGCATCTGTTGAATCTTCTATTTCAACCAGTCATTATTCTAATACTAAAATTTCAACCAAACTTGATTATGATTTTATAAAAATTGAAAAATCTATAGCTGAAACATGTGAGATTTTTAAAAACCAATAATAGTTGAGTTTTATATTTAATCTTTTATTTAGAGTACACTTTTAATTCATTATTCAACGAATCTTTTATGTGACTTAATTTTGCCTCTAATTTCGAATATATTCTTAAATAAATTTTTGGATTTGATGCGTAATAAAAATTACTATTGGAAAATTTAAGAGAATCTATTTTATGCTTCTTGAACAATAATGAATCCTTAATATTATAATAATTTAATTCAGATTTATTTCTAAATGCCCTGCTTGAATTTATAATGTTGATGTCAAATAAAAAATTTACCATTTCATCCTCGGACATTATATTTTTAGGCTGGTTTCCTTCATTGCTAGAGCAAGATAAAAACATTAAAAAACTAAATATGAAAATTATTTTTTTCATCTTTTAAAAGTTAATCTTTTACCCATTAATTCTTGATTAAATTGACCCTCATCAAACACTAACTTACCATTTACAAAAGTTTGGGTGACTTTTGAATCAAAAATATAACCTTCAAAAGGAGACCAATTGCATTTATACAAAATATTCTTTTTTTCAACTTTCCATGGGCTATCTAAATCTATCAAAACAAGATCTGCAAAATAACCCTTTCTAATATAACCTCTCTTCTCAATTTGAAACATTTCTGCTGGATTATGACACATTTTAGTAATAATTTTTTCTAGGCTTATTTTTTTATTCAAATAATGTTGAAGCATCGAAACTAAGCCATGCTGAACTAATGGGCCTCCAGAGGGGCATTCTAAATATGTTTTTGATTTTTCTTCAATTGTATGGGGTGCATGATCAGTCGCAATCACATCAATTCTATCGTTATTTAATGCGTCCCAAAGAGCCTCTCTATCGTTTTCTGATTTTATAGCAGGGTTCCATTTTATTAAAGACTGCTTTTTCTTATAATCTTTATCAGAGAACCATAGGTGATGTACACAAACTTCACAAGTAATTTGTTTTTGTTTTAAAGGAGTTTTATTATCAAATAAAAGTGATTCGCTTTTAGTTGACAAATGAAAAACATGTAATCTCGCTCCAGTTTCGTATGCTAAGTCGATAATTTTTTTTGTTGATTTTAAACATGCTTCCTCTGATCTAATTTTAGGGTGTAAATCAAATGGAATATTATCTCCAAATTTTGACTTGTAGAAAGACAAGTTGTTATTAATTATTTTTTCATCTTCACTATGTACTGCTATTAAAAGATCTGTATTTTCAAAAATTTCTTTCAAAACTTTTTGATCGTCAACTAACATATTACCAGTAGAAGAACCTAAAAAAAGTTTTAATGCCGGTACATTTTTTTTATCTAATTTTTTTATTTCATCAATATTATCATTAGTTCCTCCAAACATAAATGAATAATTTGCATATGAATTGTTTTTAGCTAATTCAAACTTATTTTCTAGTTTTTTTAAAGTTGTAGTTTGAGGAATTGTATTGGGCATTTCTATGTATGAAGTAATTCCTCCAGCTACAGCGGCTTTTGACTCGGAATTAATAGTAGCTTTATGTGTTAATCCTGGCTCTCTGAAATGAACCTGATCATCAATAACTCCAGGAATTAATAATTTATTTTTAGCATTAATCAATTTGTAATGATCTTTAATTAAAATATCTTTTGAGATTTCATGAATAATTTCGCCTTTTATTAATAAATCAGATTTAAATATTTTACCTTCATTGACAATTCGAGCATTTTTAATTAAAATTTCTGACATTGTTATTTATTTAAATCATTAAAAAAACTATAAATTTTTAATTTAATCAAACCAAAAATAGCTTCTAAAATTATATCCCCGTTCATCTTAGATTCACCATAAATCCTATCTCTAAAAATAATAGGTATCTCTAAAATTTTAAAGTTGTTTTTATAGGCTTTAAATTTAAGCTCTATTTGAAAAGCATAACCATTGAACAAAATCGAATTTAAATTTATTTTTTTTAAAACTTCTCTTTTATAGCCTACAAAACCCGAAGTTGCATCCATAACTGGAAGTCCAGTAATCACTCTCGAGTATATTGATGCTAAATAAGACAAAATTATTCTACTTAAGGGCCAATTTACTACATTGATCCCATTAATATATCTTGACCCAACTATAACATCACAATTTGAACTATCAATTTCTTTGTACATCCTAACTAGGTCATTTGGATCATGTGATAGGTCTGCGTCCATCTCGAAAATATATTGGTAATTTTTTGACAAAGCCCAATAAAATCCAAGGGTGTAAGCTTTACCCAATCCTTCTTTTTTATTTTTAGACTCTAAAAAAACTCTTTTGTCGTATTTCTTCGCATAATCTTTTACTAATTCAGCTGTTCCATCAGGTGAATTATCATCAACAAATAAAACATCAAATAAAATAGATAGATTAAGCACTTTATCTAAAACTACAGGAATATTTTCTAATTCGTTATAAGTAGGTATAATAACAAGAGCTTTAGACATAGTTTACTTTGTAACAAAAATACAGATTTAATAAACTAAAAATTGTTTTCAACTTCATAATGTAAAATATAGCTAATTTTGAATAATGAATGAATTGATTTTTAAAGAAGAATTAATAGAAAACTGGATAAAAATTTTGTTAATTATTACCGCATTTTTAATTTTTAATGCAAAATTAATTAGTGGAAGAAAATTTCAATTTTTAATTAGTTTCTGGAATATTCATAGATATTTTATTTATAAATCTGGATCTTCTATACCTTTTTTTACATCTCTAAATTCTTTAATGTTTATTGTTAGGGTAATTGTTTTTTCACTATTCTTAACCATTTATCTTTTTCCTTATAAGTTTTCTGAATTTCAATTTTCTAACTATTTAATTATTTCTGGAATTATTTCAATTTATATCTTATTTAAATATTTTATTGAACAAATAATGTCAGTTATTTTTAATTTTAAAAATTATTTAAAAGAAATAAATAGGTACAGAATTGGATTAAAAAACCTTATCTCATTACACCTTTATTTTTATTTAATTATTTTAATTTTTAATCCGATGTCTAATAAAGCAACAATTATATTGAGCTTTGTATTGTATTTCATCTATCTATTTTTTTCATCCAAATTTATATTTAAAAAGTATTACAACAACAACTTAAAAAGTCTTGTTTATTTTATTTTGTACCTTTGCACGTTCGAAATAGCACCTGCTACAATAGTAATGCTGCAAGCTTTTAAATAATAAAGATTATGAAGGTAAAAACTATTTTAATTTCTCAACCGAAACCAACAACTGATAACTCACCATATTCACAATTAAAAACTAAAAGAAAAGTAAAAATTGATTTTATTCCTTTTATTCATGTGGAAGGTGTTAGCGCACGCGAAGTACGCCACCAAAAAATTGATTTATCTAAGTTTTCTGCTATTATATTAACAAGCCGAAATGCTGTAGATCATTTTTTCAGAGTAGCAGAAGAAATGAGATTTCCAATTCCAAATGCTCTAAAATATTTCTGTTTATCTGAAGCTGTAGCATTTTACCTGCAAAAATATGTTGTCTACAGAAAAAGAAAGATTTATGTAGGCGGAAGAACATTTGAAGATTTATCTATTCAAATAGCTAAATATAATGAAGAAAGTTTTCTGATCCCATCGTCTGATGTGTTATCACAATCTATACCTACTAAGCTTGATGAGCTTGGGGTGAAATGGGTTAAAGGGACCTTTTACAAAACAGTTATAAGTGATCTTTCTAGCTTGAAAAAAGTATTTTATGATATACTTGTTTTTTTTAGTCCATCTGGAATAGAATCATTAATGTCAAATTTTCCTGATTTTCAACAAAATGACACCAAAATAGCAGTTTATGGAAAAACAACTGTCGAAGCAGCTGAAAAAGCTGGATTAAGAATAGACATTTCAGCACCTTCTACAAAAGTTGTTTCTATGTCTAAAGCCCTAGATATTTACATAGAAAAAGCTAATAAAAGATAAAACTATACTTTTATTTTACTTTCAAATGATTGTAAAAACTTATCGAAGTCTTCTTGGGATTTAACAGATTTATAATGATCATTTTTAAATAGCTCAAGATATATTTCTAATTGTTTAGGAACTAAATAACCCCTTATCGGAGTAATTAAATTCATCTTGTCATCAAAAAAAAGAGTAGTCGGGTAGGCATTAACTCCCAAAAATTGAGTAAACTGGTGAGAAGAATTTCTGGTTTGAGATTTATTTTTATCATAACCTACATTTTCAAACCTTCTTCCTTTAAAATTAATTATTTCATTTCCTTCTGCATTAAACTTAACAGCATAATAATGATCATTTATGAATTGAACAATAAATTTATTTTGAAAAGTGTTTTTATCCATCAATTTGCAAGGTCCACACCAATTTGTGTAAGCATCTAAAATTATATTTTTTGGATTTATTTTTTGTAGTTCTTGAGCTTCATCCAGGCTAATCCAGTTAATCTCTTGGGAATGATTAAAATTAAATGATAAAGTTAAAAATAGTATAATAAACTTAACTAAATCCATGCATTCTTTTCTTTAAAAAAGCGTTAAGTAGAAACATAACAAATCCAGCACCTATAGGAATGATTGTAAAAATCAAAAAGAAGCCTGATAACCCAGAAACTTCTGATATTTTATCAATATAGCTTCCAGTGAAACCTCCTAAAAGATTTGCAAAAAAACTAGATAACAACCAGAACCCAAACATTAAACCTACCAACCTAGCTGGAGCAAGTTTACTCACGTATGATAATCCAACTGGCGAAACACATAGTTCTCCTAATGTGTGGAATAAATATGCAAATACAAGCCAGAAAATACTAACACTTGCCGTTTGAGCACCAAAAGGAATTGACATGGATCCATAAGCAAGGAATGCAAAACCTAATCCAAGAAGCACTAATCCGATTGCAAATTTAATAGGTCCAGATGGATTATATTTAGAAGCCCATATTTTTGAAAAAATAGGGGCAAAAATTATAATAAATAACGAGTTTAAGACAGCAAACCATGATGCTGGTATTTCGGTATTATCTTGACTAAATTCATTATTTATCATCCAAATAACTATTCCCCATATAATAACAAAACTAGTTCCAAGAAATATATTGGATAAAAAATATTTTTTAAAAATATTTTTAAATAACATAATTAATACATAGGTTATTACTAACATAGGAACAATTGTTATTATGGTATTAACTATATTGAATATGAGTGATGATTCACCACTTAAATTTCTTTGGGTATAATCACTTGCAAAAATGGTCATAGATCCACCTGCTTGTTCAAAAGCCCACCAAAAAAAGATTGTTGCAGCTGAGAAAACTAAAATAACTGATATTCTGTCCCATTCAATATTTGTTAATTTATTATCACTCTTTTCAATATTCTTTATCTCATCTTTTTTTTCAGGCTTTAGTCCAATAGAACCGAAAATATTTTGTGCAAAATAAAATTGAAGCATTCCAAAAAACATAAAAATTCCGGCAAGTCCAAATCCCCAATGCCACCCAATTTTCTCACCTAGATAACCACAAAGAAGTATTCCAAGAAATGCCCCACAATTAATGCCCATATAAAAAATTGTATAAGCACCATCTTTTCTTATGTCATCATCTTTGTATAATTGCCCTACTATTGAGGAAATATTAGGTTTAAATAATCCGTTTCCTATAATTAATAATGCTATACCAATAAAGAAAAAAGAATTTGAAAAATATTCTAAAGCCATAGATCCGTGACCTAACGCCATTACAAGAGCACCCATTACAACAGCATTTCTGTAACCAAAA
>Ga0209223_10002029_pt1 | contig 21072 bp, 18 predicted proteins | sample COG_06_FD_184750 | JGI IMG/M metagenome (GOLD analysis project Ga0209223, IMG submission 184750) | Pelagic Microbial community sample from North Sea - COGITO 998_met_06 (SPAdes) (version 2) | ecosystem: Environmental > Aquatic > Marine > Neritic zone/Coastal water | place: Helgoland, sampling...
CATGGATAGATTTTAATTAAAGCTTGTTATTCGATTTATATTGGGCGGTTACAGTTTTATTGGGCCGGTTATCAACGATTTAAATAAATTAATTATATTTGCGCCCTAACAAAAAAAACAAAAAAATGAAAAAAACATTAATTTTATTATTTGTTACTGCTTTGGGAGCTGGAACAATGTCGTCATGCAGTAAGTCAAATAAAGGTAAGCTTTCAGGAGAGTGGACTATTAATTCATATAGTACAACCTATGCTCAAACTAGCGGGAATCCTTCAGTAACGAATACGGAAGTAATGACTTTAAATGGTTCTACTATTACTAGTGTTTCATCATCATCATCTGCTGGAGCAGTAACTTCTACTGAAAATGGAACTGTAGCTGCAGCTACCTGGAATATTGAAAAAGATGGTACATGGACAAGAATAATTGATATGACTTTTACCGTAACTGAACCTACATATTCTTTTTCTAATCAAAATGTAACAACTGAATCAGGAACTTGGTCTTTTGTAGGAAAGAACAAAACCGCTGATTTAAAGAAAAATGAAAGAGTTGTAATGAGTACGTTATCATCGAGTTCTACTGTTAATAGTACGTATACGGTAGGAGGAGTTTCTTCTACAGATACTTCTACAGATACTCAAACTTATTCAGAAGGTGAATACGCTGAAACATTCTTAATCGTTGAAAGCAAGAGTAAAGAGTTGAGCTTGTCTCAAGTGGGTGCTTCTACTTCTACTTCTACTGATTCAAATGGAACAACTACATCCTCTTCAACAGCGGATGCTGCTATAGTTTTGACTCAAGAATAAGATAAACATAATTTTAAAAAGGGCTATTTCTTAAGAAGTAGCCCTTTTTTTTTACTCAATAATTTTTGTTATTCAACTATTGGAAAGTGTGATTTTTAGGTGGTAGATAGAGTTTATTTTATTTGTGTCGATCCGAACAAATAAATATACATTATGGCATAGAGAAAGAGACTTCTAATTGGCTCTCCCTTTCTTTAAAAGAAATTATATAAACTTTTACTTACCTAGCTGAGAGCATTAGTTTATTTATCGCAGCCGCTTCATTTATTAATCTGAAGTATTCAGCTATATTTCCTAGTTTCATCATTTCTTTTGCTAATGATTTTATTGCTTCGTATTTCGTTTTTAATTCATTCATTTTAGTAGTTTTTATAGTGTATACTATACACCAATCCAAGTTGCGTGCCAAACTTATTTTATTTTTGAAATAGGGTTTTTCACCCCTTCATGTTTAGTTAGCTCCATTTTAATAGAACCAAATAGTATGTTGGCCTTTGCTAATAGTGGAATTTTGTTTTCATCGTCAGAAATCCATACTTGTAAATCTTCTTCCGTTTTAAAAATTCTTCCTGTTTGTACTACTGGGCAAAACTTAATACACTGGTATTTTCCTTTTCTAATTTTAATAGTTTCTTTACCTAAGTATTTTATTTTCAAAGGAAAAATCTCTCCATCCATAAAGGTGTTAAATTCAAACAGATCTCCAATTTTAGCGTTGGAAAAATCTAGCGTTCTTGCATAGTAGTAGGAAGAAATCATATCTTGGATGTTATGTGGAACATTAAATTTTTTTTTCCCATCACTCACTTCTTTTTTGTGCTGGTAGAAAGTGTAGTCCTGACTTATTTCATAACCTCCCTCGTGAACTCTACGAATAAACATCCAAGGGAACATTCCTTCAGCATCTAAATATGTCTCGTACCTATCTTGAACTTTAAAAAACCAGTTAAATGCACCTAAACTTTCTCCTTTACCAATAGCATGAACTAATTTTCTCCCGTTTATCTTCTTGTCGCATTCTTCTACTTCAAGCGTAGCTCTTCCTGCATCTATAAAGCCATAATGCAGAATATAAGTAAGTTTTTCCCCAACAGCAAAAGAGTTGTTTGCTATTTTTCTGAATTCGAAGGCTGATGTATTATTCTGAAAGGTATATATGCCTTCAGAAGCATTTACATTGCCAATAGTAAATAGGGATATTGCAATAAGGATTAAATTTTTCATACCTGTATTTTAAAAGGTTTTCCAAATAAAGGCAATAAGCGTGCCGAATACAGTAGTCATTCGATCTCTAGAGCTATCAGAAAAGAGCAAAAACAACCTTGAATGACTTGATTTAGTTTTTAAAACCCACCAATACTGCAACACATCCTTGGTCTTTGATGTCGTGCGTATTTTTAGATTCAGGCACAGAAACAGAGATAACAAGTTGCTGGCTCGATTCGACTTTAAAGTCAAAGGCTTTAAAGTCCGAATTTTTACTGTCAAAAATCACATTTCTTTCTATATCACTAACCGTATAACTAACATCTCCTAATTGTTCTTCTGCACAAATTACAAGTCTGTATTGTTGCTCGCTATAAAAAGTAAGCATAACATCAGCACTGTCACCAGGGAACAATACAGCACTGTTCATCTGTCCATTGTGAATATATGGTTCTACTAGCGGGCGCCCCTTTTTTTTTGTAAACCCTCTGCATTGTCCATTGATTCCAGTCGGGATCAATACTGATAATAAAATTATTAGGCTTAAATTTTTCATAATTTCAGTTAATAATGTCTGTTCTAATTTCTACAACCTTTGCTGTAATTTCTTCTAATATGGCATCATTCATCCCAAGTTGAATACTTCCTCCAATTGTCGTTACACCGCTTTCATCTTTGTAGTTTTCTCCAGCAGTTTTAACTTCAGTGATTTTACTGAAAATTGCATCTAACTCGTTTAACTCTTCCAACATGTCTTGCGAAACATCACGATCTTCATATGAATTAAGAAGCCCGATGAGATTTGTTAATGAATATTTTTGCTCAGCAATTCGTAATTTTAGCGCATCATTATTAGGAGTGATTCTAGCCAACTGAGTTGAAAGATATACTCCTTCAACCCACCCACCTACAATGATTAAAGTAGAAATGCTTTCCCTATCTTCCTCTTCTAAATAGCTGTTCATTTCCCAAAATATCTCGGTAATAATAACTTGCATTGAATCTTTAATTTCTAAGTTCCATTCTATCCTATCTATTGTTTCTTCATCAAAAACTTGCTCCATTCCGAGTTCATTTCCTAAAGTCCTAGCACATTGAAGGTAAAGCATTGTTTCGGTTGTTTGATCAAAAACGGTAGCGTAATTTAAATCAGCACCATAAATACCCATATTTAGCGACTGATCCACAATTGATTGATAGTCCTCAACTGCTGAGGGGTTACTGGGTAATGTAAATTCATACGTCGCTCCAGCATTTTGAAGTATTTGTGACGTCTCCATTGGAGAAGGGATGTTGAAAAATATATTCTTAATTTTATCAGACCTTTCCACAAGATCAGCTGGGTATGAAGGAGTGTCGAAGTTCGCCTCATTTTTTGCTACCTCTTCTTCACAGCTGAATACTAAAAATCCAACGGACGCTATTACTATGTATTGCTTGATATTCATACCTTCTTATACTGATTGTATCAAATATACTATAAATCCAAAACACTTTTAACCTTCATAGGTTTAATTCAAGGGAAAATATGACAAATGATTATATATTGCCTTTTTAATGTGCGTCAAGCCAATTGTCTGCAATTCCATACTCTACTTTTAAAGGAACAGCAAATTCAATGGCATTTTCCATATTATCCGTAACCAATTTAATCATTTCATCCTGTTCAGGAATGAATAAATCAAAAACCAATTCATCGTGAACTTGGAGCAACATTTTAGATTTTAGCTTCCTTTTTTTCATTTCATCATGAATGTTGATCATGGCAATTTTAATAATGTCAGCAGCACTTCCTTGGATTGGGGCGTTAATGGCATTTCTCTCTGCATGACCACGAACTATTCCATTAGACGAGTTAATATCTCTCAAGTATCTTTTACGATGCATGATAGTTTCGACGAATCCTTTTTCTTTGGCCAATTCAATACTTTGATCCATAAATGTTTTAATTTTTGGATATTGTTCAAAATAGCTGTCTATTATTGCTTTTGCTTCTCTCCTAGGAATATTTAAATTTTGAGCTAATCCAAATGCAGAGACTCCGTAAATAATTCCAAAGTTGACAGCTTTAGCTTTGCTACGCATTTCTCTATCCACATCTTCTAATTCGACATTGAAGACCTTAGCTGCAGTTGCTGCATGAATGTCTTCGCCACTGATAAAAGCGTTTTTCATATTTTCATCGTCACTCAGTACAGCTATAATTCGCAATTCAATTTGAGAGTAATCCGCAGCAAATATTTTATACTCTTGACCCCTTGGGATAAAAGCTTTTCTAATCTCTCTGCCCATTTCTGAGCGAATAGGGATGTTCTGTAAGTTTGGGTTGTTAGAACTTAACCTTCCAGTTGAAGCTACTGTTTGCAGGTAGGTAGTGTGGATTTTATTAGTAGTTGGATTTGCTAATTTTGGCAATGCATCAACATAGGTTGATTTTAATTTTTTCTGTTGTCTATAGTTAAGAATTTTACCTATTATTTCATGCTTGTTTTTCAGCTTTGATAAAGTAGCTTCATCCGTTTTGAATTGGCCTGTTTTAGTCGTTTTTGCCTTTTCATCAATTTGTAATACATTGAATAAAATATCACCCAATTGCTTTGGTGAATCGACATTAAATTCCGTTCCAGCGTCTTCAATTATTCCTTCATGAAGTTTCTCTAAACTACTTGACAATTCAATAGAAAATTTGGATAACGCTACAGTGTCTAAAGTTATTCCTTCGCACTCCATGCTCATTAAAACGGAACTGACAGGCATTTCAATACCGTACAATAAGTTTTTTATATTTTCTTCCTGAAATTGTTTTTCAAAAAGTGTTTTTAATTGAAAAGTAACATCCGCATCTTCACTAGCGTATTCAGCGATTTCAGATGGCACAAGGTCTTTCATGCTTTTTTGGTTTTTGCCTTTAGGCCCAATTAATGATTCTATTGAAACGGGTTTATAGCCCAAGTATGACTCAGAAAGATAATCCATTCCGTGCTTGAAGTCCGGTTGTAGCAGGTAATGAGCAATCATTGTGTCAAATGTAGGGCCAGAAATTTCCATACCATAGCGAAGCAAAATCGTTTCGTCAAATTTGAAATTATGCGCAATTTTCTCGATTTTATCATTTTGAAAAACGGGTTTAAAAAGGGCTACTCTTTTCAAGGCGTCCTCATGTTTTTCAGGAATAGAGACGTAGCAACCCGATCCCTCTTTGTAAGAAAAAGCAATCCCAAGAAGCTCTGTATTTTGCTTGTCTAGTTCACTTGTTTCAGTGTCGAAACAAACAGATTTTTGGTTTAATAATTCTTGAATGAGTTGTTCAACTTCTTTATCGCTGTCAATAAATTTATAGTTGTGCTTGGTGTTCTCAATTGTATTTAAAACTTCTATTTCTTCTGTATGTGTTTGTTCAGTGACATGTTCAGTTTCATTTGTACTTGATGATTCAATCGGCTGTCCAAACAAATCCATTTGTCCATTTTTGTTTATGGTTGTGTCTGGTAGTGGAGGTGGAGCTATTTTTTTAACAACAATTTCTTCTCCAGTTACTCTTTTAGCCAATTGTCTGAATTCCAGCTCTGTGAATAATGCTTGAATTTTACCTTTGTCCGCTTCTTCTCTAATAAATGCTTTTTCATCAAATTCAACAGGAGCATCAAGTAAAATGGTTGCCAATTTTTTAGAAAGTAAACCTTGCTCAGCAAAATTAATTACATTTTCCTTCTGCTTTCCTTTCAGCTCATCTACATGTTCAATTAACCCTTCGATACTGCCATATTGAGCGACCAATTTTTTCGATGTTTTTTCACCAATCCCTGGTATGCCTGGAATGTTATCCGCGGCATCTCCCCATAGTCCTAAAATATCGATTACTTGAAGTGGATCTGATATTTCAAACTTTTCACAAACCTCCTCAACTCCCCAAATTTCCCTTGGTTTTCCGGATCTTCCTGGGCGATACATAAAAATATTTTCAGAGACTAACTGAGCAAAATCTTTGTCAGGAGTCATCATGTAGGTAACGAAGTTTTCTTTTTCGGCTTTTTTTGCTAAGGTTCCAATTACGTCATCTGCTTCAAATCCAGTAGCTTGCAGTGTAGGGATATTTAGAGCTTCACACAGTTGTTTTATGTAGGGAATAGAGGTGCGTATATCTTCTGGCATTTCTTCTCGATGCGCTTTGTATTCTGCATATTGTTCATTTCTTATGCTACCTCCAGGCGCATCAAAAACCATTGCAATGTGCGTTGGGTTTTCTTTTTTGATGACGTCTAGGATAGTCATGGTTACACCAAAAACGGCAGAGGTATTCATGCCTTTTGAATTGATTCTTGGCGTGCGAATAAAAGCAAAATGTGATCGGTATATTAATGCAAATGCATCTAGTAGGAATAGTTTTTTCTTATCAGCCATACTTATATTTTTTGATAAACTATATGTATTACAGTTTGCCCAACCGCCTTTAGTGTTTCTTTATGGATTATATCCATATTATCTTTTTGGGTATGATGGAAATGTCCAAAATCAAAATTTCCATAGCTTCCTTTTGGCGCATAATGAACGATATCCAATGTGGGTATTCCGGCTATTTGATTGATATAAGTATGATCATCTGTTATTGCAGGAGCTATTTTTTTTACAAAATATTTTCCATAACCAAGAACTTCAGCTTCCTTCCAAATTCTTTGAACATGTGCACCTGCGTATTTTTGTGAGAGCCCTTCTTTAGGAAATGTAGCATCCTTTGCACCTACCATATCTAATAATATCCCATATCGTGGTTTGTAGTTCTTAATAGGAGGGTTTTTACTCCAATATTGGGACCCTAAACACCAGGAATCACCCATAGTGTTTAAATCACTAATTACATCATTTGTACTCATAGCACCATAATCTTCGGCATCAAAAAAGATTAAGTCAACTCCCGTTTTTGGATCCGAAAGACTTATTTGTCGGGCTATTTCTAGTAAAACACCAACACCACTACCTCCATCATTTGCCCCAGGAATAGGTTTGGTTTTATTTCCTGATCCACGATCTGCATATGGTCGAGTATCCCAATGGGTACAAAGCATAATTCGATTAGTTGCCTCAGGGTTATACTGAGCTATTATGTTTTCTATGTTCAGTGTGTTCCCGGTCCAAGCTTTTACTTTTCCCGTCTGTATTGTAAGTGTAAAACCATATTCCGTCAACTTTCGTTTTATCCAAACAGCACAGCTGTCATGTTCGGGAGTGTTGGGTATTCGAAATCCAAAATCGAGTTGGTTTTGAATAAAAATATAAGCAGAGTCAGCATTAAAGTTAGGAGAGGGAACTTTTGGAGTTTCATCAACGGGTTTAATAACAGGCACATTAACAATCTCTTCGGTCCTTTCTGTTTCTTGACAGCCAATTAATAAAACAACTATAATAGAAACAAGGAAATTTTTAAATAGAGACATAAAGTTCGAAAAATGGATTTATTTGAAGTAAAGCCAAAGTTAAGAAACGTTCAAAAAAAACAATGAATTATTTTCTGTTAATGAGAAATACTCCTAAAATTAACACGCCGATTCCTGATAATTGAAGAATGGAAACATTTTCGCCTAGCGTAAACCCTAGTAATATGGCAACAATTGGGATGAAGTAAGTCACGGATGATGCGAATACAGCTGTACTTATTTTAATCATATTGTTAAAAAGTAAAACAGCCATTGCGGTTCCTACAAATGCAAGTATTGCAACAATTCCAATACCCTCAATAAAATTCGGCTGACTTACGACTCTGTCAAAGAAGTCTGTTGTACACAAATAAACAATACAAAACGGTCCAATTGCAGCAAACGAAATTGAAGTAATTGCCATTGAATTTAAATCTTGCAATTTATATTTTATTACGTTTAAACTTAGGGCATAACAGAATGTTGCCAAAACAATTATCAATATGGGAATTGTATCATCTATTGAGATATTAGTTGAAAAGAGTTTTTGATAAACGATCATAACCGCTCCCACAATTCCGATAGTAAGACCTCCGATATGATTCCATTTTAATTTAAATTGAAAAACAATTGTTGCAATTAAAACTGTAAATATGGGGACTAATGAATTTAGCATCCCTGTAATTGAACTATCTAGTTTTGTTTCGGCATAGGCAAATAGAAAGGCAGGAAGACCATTTCCAACAACACCAGAAATAATTACAAATAGGACATGTTTTTTCTTTAATTTTTTAAAAGATTTATACAATAATGGAGTCAATGCTAAAAAGGCAAAACTAATTCGTAATGCTCCCAAAAGGTGCGGAGGCATCCTTTCGTTGCCATAGGAATCTTCTAACCCTATTTTGATTAAAAAATAAGAGCTTCCCCAAATAGTGGAGAGAATGATTAAATATCCCCATGCTTTTAACCTTTCTCCATACATGCCGCGAAAGTAATCAGAGTAATTGAGTTTGTCAGCAATGTGGATTGATAAAGAATATTAAATTAACCGGTTTCTTTTTTTTGCGTAAATTTGTATCATTGTATTTGATACGGTTTTTAACATTTTTCATATGAAAATAATTTTGTTAGCTTTAATATTAGTGTTGTTGAGTTCTTGTGGTGTAGATTCAAGTAAGGATGATTCTGAGGTTATTGCAAATACATCTTGTTCTTTGACTATTGAGGGTATGATGTGTGAAAAAGGGTGTAAAACAACCATTCAGCAAAAACTAACAAGTACAAATGGAGTTATTTCTTGCATCGTTGAGTATGAAGAAAAAACGGTTACTATTAACTTTGACAATAACGTTGTCACTTCACAAGAATTAATAGGGGTCGTTGATGAAATCGCTGGTGGAATATATAAGGCTTCATTGTTAGAAGAGAGTGTTTTTATTCAAGAAGCTGGACCTGGAACGGTTGGAAGTTCCAATGAATCAGATGCAGTTAGTGTTTCTGAATATAGCCTTCGGATGCCCGATTTTACTAGTGTTTTTTCGAATCTTCTTTAGGTTAAGCAGCACAATAATTATTGTTATTATCTTTTCTTTTTTTCAAAAAGTTATAATAAAAATAAGATATGTAAGTTTGTGTTAAGGAATGAACTTATACTCTAAAAAACAATACTGGAAAATTGTACTTCTGTTAGCGGCATTACTAATTGCATCCGGCACGATTTGGTATACGAGTTACATTGCTAGTAAAGTTCAAAAAGAAGAGAGACAAAAAGTAAAATTGTGGAGCAAAACTATTCGCAAAAAGGCAGACTTGGTTAAGTTAACAAACCAATCTTTTTCTGCATTGGCAAATGAAGAACGTAAAAAAGTTGAGCTTTGGGTAATGGCTACAAAAGAATTGGAAAAAGACCTTTCAGATTATACTTTTGCCCTTAATATAATTCAGAGTAACACAACAATTCCGTTAATTTTAGTTGATGACAAAGGGAACATTTCCTCTTCTCTAAATATTGATAATAACCACCCAGATACATTGCAAAAGTATATACGAGGTTGGGCTTTAGCGAGTAATTACATTGAAGTGAAAAAGCAAAAAATTTACTACAGAAATTCTGATAGCTTTTATGATTTGCAAATGAAAAGGGACTCTTTAATTACATCGTTCAATCATGATTTGGTTGATAACGCCGCTTTGGTTCCAGTCATTTTTATTGATGCAAATTCGAAAGAATTAATTGCAACCAACATCGAGAATGTTGAATTAACTTCTACAGCACAAATTGAAAAGCAAATAATTTTAATGGAAAGCGAAAATATTCCGATTCAAATTAAGCTAGATGAAGAGAACACAGGTGAAATTTACTTTCAGGAATCATTAACATTAAAACAATTAAGGTACTTTCCATTTGTTATGCTGTCTATAATAACGTTGTTTTTGTTTGTTGGGTATTTATTATTTAGCACTTTTCGGAGGGCAGAGCAAAATCAAGTTTGGGTAGGCATGGCAAAAGAAACAGCTCATCAATTAGGAACGCCACTTTCATCACTAATGGCTTGGCTCGAAATACTAAAAACTCAAGGGGTTGAAGAAAGCTCTCTTGTTGAGATGAATAAAGATATAGTTCGTTTGGAAACAGTATCAGATCGATTTTCTAAAATTGGCTCTGTATCAAAAAAGGAGGAGGCTAATGTTTATGATGTTATAAACCATAGTTTGGATTATTTAAAGAGCAGAGTTTCTAAAAAAGTAAAGATATCTATTCAGTGCGATGATAAAACGATTTACTCATTACTAAATATCTCATTGTTTGAATGGGTTATTGAGAATCTCACTAAAAACGCGGTAGATGCAATGGCTGGGGAAGGAGGAATTATTTATTCAATTTCTAAAGAAAGCCAATCGGTCATTATTGATGTATCGGATACAGGAAAGGGGATTCCTTCTTCTAAACTAAAAACAGTTTTTGAACCAGGATATACCACCAAGAAACGAGGATGGGGCTTAGGTCTATCTTTAGTGAAAAGAATCATTGAAGAACATCATAACGGTAAAATTACTGTGAAACATTCTCAAATAGATAAAGGAACTACTTTTAGAATAGTTCTACAATAGAAGATAAATAGTAATTTTACACCATGAATCCGTATTTATTCATCATAGCTGCTTCATCAGTAATTATTCTGAGCTTTTTATTTAATATAATAGCTAAGCGAACGAATATTCCAAGTGTTTTAATGCTCATTTTATTGGGTGTAATTATCCAGTTAACTTTATGGAAACCTGATTTAGATGCTCCCGGTAATGGGGTTATGGTTGTTCTTGAGATTCTAGGGAATGTGGGACTTATTTTTATTGTACTAGAAGCTGCGTTGGATCTACAGCTTAAAAGAGAAAAAATAGGTTTAATCGTCAGAAGTTTCTTTATGGCTTTAATTACCTTATTTGCTTCTGCTTTTGCAATAGCGTGGTTATTTATTTTGTTATGGGAGGTCAGTTTGTTTAATGCATTGATTTATGCTGTGCCCCTATCTATTATGAGCAGTGCTATTATAATTCCAAGCGTGGGATCTCTTGTTGCTCATAAGAAGGAGTTTATGATATACGAAAGCACATTCTCAGATATTTTAGGGATAATGTTTTTCTACTTTTTAAAGGATAACGGTCATGCAGCAGGGGCATCAGAGGTTGTCGGGAGTGTGCTATTTAATATTGGAATAACAGTGATAATTGCCACTATCGCTAGCTATTTATTGGTAGGGTTATTTCAGCAGTTGAAAATGCATGCGAAGTATTTTTTAATGTTTTCAGTTTTATTGTTGCTTTATGCACTGGGTAAAAGAGCGCATTTATCTTCCTTATTAATTATTCTATTTTTTGGCCTTGTATTGAATAATACACAAATATTTTTTAGGGGTCCTTTGGCCCGTTTCGGAAGTCGCGAAAAAATAAAAGACTCCTTACACGAATTGCATGTTATTACCTTGGAAACAGCTTTCGTGTTGCGCACTTTTTTCTTTGTAATATTTGGAATAACAATTTCATTGGTTTCATTGGTTGACTGGAAATTGGCTTTAATAAGCCTTGGTATCGTAGGAATTTTGTTTGGCGCGCGTTTTCTCTTTTTAAAAATATTTGCTTCAAAAGATTTAAACCCTCTCTTATGGATTGCACCTAGAGGGTTGATTACTGTTCTGCTCTTTTTTGCTATTCCCAATGGAATGGTTGATGCTCATGGCGAAGTGATGGAGGTTTATAATCCTGGTTATGATTATCGAATTCCTCAGTTTGACCAAGGAATTTTGTTGTTTACAATTCTTATCTCAAGTATAATAATGACGATATCATTGATTATGGATAGGGGAGATAAGGTGAAAGATGTGCTATTAGAATCAATAAAAATGAAGCAAAGCGACGATAATATTGTTGACCGAATTGAAGACACATATATGGAAGAATCTTTGTCCGAATTAGAAGGGATTCAGCAGTCTGAAGACCATATAAACGAAGAAAAAACAGGCGATTCTGGTGCTAAATAAAATGGATTTATTTTATGATTCCATACAATTAGCCCTATCTTTGCACTCGCAAAAACGCATTAAACAAATAAATAACATAAAATCATGTCTGACGTAATGGAAGCTACAAACATACAAGAGGTACTAAGCCAACTTGGAATTAAGGAGGTAAATAGTGGAGCAGCTGTAGGAGAGCATTGGTTCGCTACTAGGGGTGAAGTAATTGAATCATATTCGCCAGTAGATGGTAAATTGATTGCAACCGTAAATAGTGCAACTTCAACAGAATATGAAGCTTGTATTGTAAAAGCACAAGAAGCATTTAAAACTTGGAAAATGGTTCCCGCTCCAAGAAGAGGCGAAATTGTTCGTCAGTTTGGGGAAGAGTTAAGAGCTATGAAAGAACCTCTAGGAAAATTGGTTTCTTATGAAATGGGTAAATCATATCAAGAAGGGTTAGGTGAAGTTCAAGAAATGATTGATATCTGTGATTTTGCAGTTGGTCTTTCTCGTCAATTAAATGGAATTACTTTGCATTCTGAACGTCCAAAGCACAGAATGTATGATCAGTACCACCCATTAGGAATAGTAGGGATTATTTCAGCATTTAATTTTCCGGTTGCTGTTTGGGCATGGAATACGGCATTAGCTTGGATTTCAGGGGATGTTTGTATTTGGAAGCCTTCTGAAAAAGCGCCTATTTGTGGAGTGGCTTGTCAGAACATTATGAATAAAGTAATTGCTGCTAACGACGATGCTCCTGATGGAATTTGTTCATTGGTTATTGGAGATGCTGAAATTGGCAAAGCAATGGCAGCTGATAAAAGAGTTCCTTTAGTTTCTGCTACTGGTTCTACTCGAATGGGTAAATCTGTTGGAGAAGTTGTTGGAGCTAGATTGGGCACTTCTTTATTAGAATTAGGAGGTAACAACGCTGTTATTCTTACGCCTAGTGCTGATTTGAAAATGGTGCTTCCTGCCTTAGTTTTTGGTGCTGTCGGGACAACCGGCCAAAGATGTACTTCTACAAGAAGATTAATTATCCATGATAGTATATACGAAAATGTTAAAGAAGTTTTAGTAAAAGCATATGCTCAATTGAGTATTGGAGATCCATTGGACGAATCAAATCATGTTGGGCCACTTATCGATACAGATGCGGTTAGTATGTATTTAGATGCAATCGAAAGAGGAAAAGCGGAAGGTTCAAAAGTTTTAGTTGAAGGCGGAGTTTTGGAAGGGGAAGGGTATGAAAGCGGATGTTACGTGAAGCCAGTTATTGCTGAAGTAGAAAACCATTTCCAAATTGTACAACACGAAACATTTGCTCCAATTTTATACCTGATTAAATATTCTGGAGATGTTTCAAATGCCGTTGAAATTCAAAATGATGTTCCCCAAGGATTATCATCAGCAATTATGACAAATGACATGCGAGAGCAAGAAGAGTTCTTATCACACATAGGTTCTGATTGTGGAATTGCAAACGTAAATATTGGTACGTCAGGTGCTGAGATTGGTGGTGCATTTGGTGGAGAAAAAGAAACAGGAGGAGGTCGTGAATCTGGTTCTGATGCTTGGAAGATATACATGAGAAGACAAACAAATACAATTAACTGGGGAACCGATTTACCGTTAGCCCAAGGAATTAAGTTTGAATTATAAGAGACATAATTAATTTACTTTAAAGCCTTCTTGATATTTTCAGGAAGGCTTTTTTTTGGCTAATTCTGACAAGACAACACAAAAAAGCCCGAACATCGATACATACCGAAACTCAGGCTTTAATACTTTTAGTTGAGTCTATTTATAAGACTCCATTACCAACGTACTTACCGTCTTTATAAACTTCAATTCTTTCAAGAAGTCCATTTTCGTCATAGATATAATGCTTACCTGACCAAAGTTTGGCATCCTTAAATTCTCCATCCATATAGATATCCTTGTTTTCATTGTAAGTTTTATGATATCCATCTTTAATTTCACCGATATCTTTAGGGTCAAATGTTACACCATCCGCTTCAATACCTTCTTCCTTAACTGTAATTACATCTTCCTCTAATATAACGGGTGGATTAACTCTTTCTTTTTCCTGTCTGCTACCTTCAATTACATTCCCGTCGTCACTATATTCAACAATCTCTTTAATGTCTCCATTAGGATAGTATCTAGTGGCAGTGCCATTTTCAACGCCGTTAGTTGTGTTGTATTCTAATTCTAACTGGGCGTTTGTATGGTAGTATTTTACAATACTATCTGTTTTTCCAGAACCATTAAAAGTTTTTTCTTGTGCAATATTTCCATTAGGGTGCCATCTTGTAAATGATTTTGTATAATAACGACCTACCCAATTTCCTGCTTCCTCAGGTTTGCCATTCTCATAAAAAGTTTTGAAAGCTCCAGCTGCTCTGCCATTTATAAACTCAATTTCGCTTTTTAAGTTTCCATTTGGCCAATATTTCTTCCACAGCCCAATTTTACGATTGGTTTTGTAATTACCTTCCTCAATTTTATCATTTGGTTTAAAATCAGGTAGATTCCTCATGTGTGCCCAGATGATCCAATATCCTTCTTTTTTACCGTTTATTTTTTGATTGATACTATCACCTTCTTGATCCCCTGGAGGATCTGTTATTACAAAAGCAAATGCACTAGTATTCAGACTAACTATAAAAACAAATAATAGTATTAAAATTCTTTTTATAATCATAGAAGTGCTAATCTATTCAATTTCAGGGTTCAGTTTATTATTTTTCGACAAAACAAAAAATTCTTTCGACGTAAGAAATACGTGGAAATGTGCTAAAGGTTGCTTTGCTTAGGATAAAAATAATTTAACTTATTACGAAAGGATAGTATTCGTAAACAAATATAAATTTAATATAATTTACTGAGATAGGTTTTCTAGCATGTTTTTGGTCATTTCATCCAAATCGAATCGTGCTTTCCAATTCCAATCTTCCCTTGCATTGCTGTCTGAAATACTGTCTGGCCATGTTTCGGCAATATTGTTCCTGTAATCTACCGAATAATTAATCTTGAAACCTGAGATGTGATTTTGAATACTTCGAGCAATTTCTTTGGGCGTAAAGCTCATTCCTGCAATATTATAACTGGACCTAGTTTTTATATTTTCAATTGGTGCGTCCATTAATTCAATTGTTGCACGAATTGCATCTTCCATATACATCATTGGCAGTTTCATGTTTTCATCCAAAAAGCAAGTAAATGAAGCGTTTTTTAATGCTTTATAATAGATGTCTACAGCATAATCTGTTGTTCCACCACCTGGAAGCGATTTGTAACTGATCAAACCTGGATATCGAATGCTTCTTACATCTACACCATATTGCCTAAAATAGTACTCACACCATCTTTCACCCGCCTGTTTGCTAATTCCATAAACAGTAATTGGTTCCATTATCGCAGTTTGCGGCGTATTTTCCTTTGGAGAAGAAGGTCCAAATACAGCTATTGAACTAGGCCAGAAAACTTTTTTTATAATGCCTTCTTTGGCTATGTTTAGGATGTTAAATAATCCATCCATATTCAATTTCCATGCGAACATTGGATTTTTCTCTGCTGTAGCAGACAGGAGTGCTGCCAATAGATAAACCTCAGTTATACGGTTGTCATTAATTACACTTCTTACTGCCGATTCGTCTAAAATATCTAGTTGAACAAACTTACCTCCGGCTAAAACCTTTGCGTTCGGTTCTTTTAAATCCGCAGCTATAACATTATCAGCACCTTTGGATTGCCGAAGCGCTAGGACAAGCTCTGTGCCTATTTGTCCAGCAGCACCTATAACTAATATATTTTTACCCATATCGGTAAATGTAAGTATTAACTTGTTTGTTTGTTTTTACTTCTAACAAATATAATCCAAAATTGTGTCAGCTGTATATTATTTAAACTAAATAACCATTAATAGTATAAAAAGTTTTCTAAATATGATAGCTATTTCAACGATAAAATCGCATTTTTAAAAAAAGAAAGGAAGTACTAAAAAATGGATATCATTTTACACTTTTGAAACAGCTAATCCAAATTTGTTAGTTGATACCAAATGACAATCTGTTATTTGAGATAGAATAATTTAGTAAAAGTCATTATCATTCAAACTAAACTGATAGTAGAACCTACTCTTTTTCACTTGTTGATCTTTTTGGTACAGATAGGGTAGTCCTTTTTCGTCTATCATGGGCAGGTGAAGGTTTTTCGCCTTTATCCATTTTGCAGGAATAAAATACATATCATGGATAATTTTATTTTGAATAACATTTCTTATTTTTTCGCTATCGATTCCAGAACTTAATTTTAGGTTTTGACCAAAACCTAAAGCATATTCAGCTTGAACGCCCATAACACCATTCGCAAATTTTCCATAAGGAGTATGGGATAAGTCTTTATAGCCATATCGCGTAAAGCTGGTGTCGTAATAACTTTTTACTAAAGGTGAATTGGAATTCCCGGTCCATAATAAACTGTTCAGTCCGATTCTAATGCTATCCTTACTGAAAGCAACCATTAATGCTGCTGTTCTGAATCTATCAGAACCACTTGTTGCAAGAATGTCATTTTCATGTATCAGTTCAAAATCATGGAATTGAAAACTAACTGTTCCAGTTCGTTGAGAGGTGTTTCGATTGTCAAAGTAAAAATTATAGCCATACCCTATGCTATAATTTCTTCCAGTTTGGTTACTTACCAGCGAATGAAAATATTTTTGTCTGACTTCGTTTTGACCCCATGCAGCTACAATTCCAATTCCTAATTTTGTTTCTCTAAATTTCCCGGTAGCTCCCCAATTCTTATAATTGAAAGTCCACCTAGCATTTGAATTAATTTGTAGACACTCCAATTCGTTTCTACTTTGGTAATAATAACCAGAAAGATAGATTCCTATTTGAGAAACATGTGATCCTAAATTAATGATAGCACCAGCTGAAATCCCGAAATTTTGTTTTTGATACGACTGATTTTGCCCTATTACAGAAGCACAAAAAAAAAGGGGAAGCAACAGAAATATTAGAAAATCAAGGGTTGATTTCTGGAACACCTTGAGAATCTTCTGTTTCAGAGTTGGCGATTTTATCTTCGCTAAAGAAGCCTTCATAAGTAGCACCTTCTTTATCCCAATAAAAGGTTCCTCGTCCACTCATCTTGTCTTCCTTCCATTGGCCGGTATAAGTATTTCCATTATCCCATTTGTAGGTTCCTTGTCCAGACATTTTACCTTCTTCAAAGTTTCCCATATACTTATCTCCATTACCCCAGAGAAATTTACCTTGACCATTTGGAAGACCATTAATCCATCCACCAATGTACCTGTCCTTATTTTCCCATTGAAAAGTTCCATGCCCTTTGTAGCAGTTCCCTTTAATGCATTGAGAATAAGAATTAAAGCAAGTAACAAAAGATAAAATAGCGGTAATAGTAAATAGTTTCATGGATTATGATTTAGTTTTTATTTGTGCTTTATACAGATTAATGATTCAATAGTTTCAAAATTATACAATATTTTGATTATTGACTCGATTTAAACTGAATAAAAGCATTTGTCTTGTAATTTTTTTTTTGATATTAAACAATTTCTATGCCATCTATAATATTGGTTGTTTGGTTTTAACTTTTTTATTAATTTTGAAAATATTAAACAATAAATACATCGATATGAGTATTTCAGCAAAAGAAGCGTTAGACAAAATTAAAATTGGAAACGAACAGTATGTTCAGGACAAGGAACATGTGGGAACGGATAAAAAAATTAGAGAAAGCCTAATCACAGGGCAAGATCCTTATGCAATTGTATTAAGTTGTGCAGATTCCCGGGTGGTTCCAGAATCTATTTTTGATGCGAATGCAGGAGAAATATTTGTGTTGCGAGTAGCAGGGAATATAGCAAATACATCTACTATAGCTAGTATTGAATATGCTGTTGCGCATTTAGGGACAAAACTAATTATTGTACTTGGCCACGAAAGTTGTGGCGCTGTAACGGCTGCATTAGCGGGAGGAGATAACGGGTATAACTTAAACCATTTGTGTTCGCATATTGTGCCAGCTATTGCTGCATCAGAAAGCAGTGAAGTGAATGATGTAGTTCGTATGAATGCAAAGTTAACATGTAATGACTTAGTGAATAGATCTTCAATTATTGGGGATGCAGTTAAGAATGGCCTGGAAATAGTACCCGCCTATTATAACTTAAGTAATGGAAAGGTGGATATTTTATAATGTTGAATAAACCTTTTCATAATTACCTTGCTTATTCTTTATAACCCTAATAAGGGGTGAAAATATATTGGTTGTTATTGGAAAAGAATTTATACTAACTTAGCTATGTGTTAAAATCCAACTATATCAAATCACTCCTTGTTGTCGTTATTCTATTGTTAAGTACTTCAAAACATTACACTCAATCCAAAACAGATAGCATAATAAAAGCAAATAAGGCATGTGAAAACATTGAACAGATTGATGCTTTGTACATGTCGTTATATGGCCTTGATAGTCTCAGTAAACGGCTAGATTATATTAATTTTGGGATTGAAAAATCAAAACAACTTCATTACTCAAAAGGGTTGATGCAAATGCAGTATTTAAAGGCTGCAACTTACAATGAGATAGAGTCTTATGATGATGCGATATTCTACTTTCAAAACGCTACAAAAAGTGCAGAGGAGCTTCAAGATTCCGCATATCTTAGATATTGCTATATGAATATAGGGGCTATAAACCTCGACATTGAAAATTATGAGCAAGCAAAAAGAGACTTTTTTGTTGGGTTGAAATATGCTAATAATAGCATAGCAAAGTCAGTTGAGATATATCATCACCTAGGAACACTTTACAAAGAGCTGAGAATGTTTGATAGCTCTTTATACTTCCATAATAAAACTTTAGAATTAAGGGAAATAAAAAATGATACACTTGGAATTGCTCATAGCTATAACAATATCGCACTTGTATATAAACATAGCGGTGATTATGTAACAGCTTTAGAATATCTCAACAAATCTTTAGAATTTAAAAAAAAAATTAATGCCACAAAAGGCATAGGAGGGTCATACATAAATATAGGGTCGATCTATTTATTACTAGAAGATTATAATAAAGCTTATGAATATGCTTCATTGGGAATGATTTACACAGATTCTGTTAAGTCTAAAAATTTTACACTTAATGGTAGTGAAACTGCTTTAACAGCGCTCTTGCAAATAAAGTCTGAACGTGCATACGAATTATTTGAATTATATGACTCACTAAATACAGCGTTAAATGGAGAAGAAATACTTAATAATATTGAGGCTAATCAAATTAAATTTGATGTTGCAAATAAAGAACAACTATTAGCATTAGAAAAAGCAAAAGCAAATCAATTAACTCAATCATTAATTGTTAAAGAAGAAAAAGCAAAGAGATTAGGGTTTATAATAATCGCTGGTGTTATAGGAGTTGTCATTTTAATTATATTTTTAATCATTGTATACAAAAACTTCGAAAAGAAAAAAGCCTTGAGTTTGTCTTTAGAAGATCAAAATTTGTTGATTGAGCAGAAAAACAAAGACATAACAGACAGCATCAATTATGCAAAAAAAATTCAAAACTCAATTATGCCAGATATTAATGAATTTGGTAATTTATTCCAAGATTCACTAATATACTATAAACCAAAAGATATTGTTAGTGGTGACTTTTATTGGTTTGAACATTTTAACAATTCAATAGTTTTTGCTGCCGCCGATTGCACAGGACATGGAGTTCCTGGAGCAATGATGAGTGTAATTTGCGTTGGAGCATTAAATCATTTTACAAAGAAAACAGACGTTACTGATCCAGAAACAGTACTTCATTTTATTGATAAAGAGGTGAATAGGAGTACCAATGGAGGAAGCGATCAGCAAAGAATGGCAGATGGAATGGATATAGCCTTGTGTGCTTATAATAAAGATGATAATATCATACAATTTAGCGGAGCTAATAGACCTTTAGTTTTAATAAGAAACAATGAAGTTATTGTTTATAAGGGCAATAAATTTCCTATTGGCCAAGACATCGGAATTGAGAAAGATTTTACCGGTGAAAAAATCCAATTGGAAAAAAATGATACTGTTTACGTCTTTACAGATGGAATAGTGGACCAGTTTGGTGGAGAAAAAGGTAAAAAGCTGCTTTTTAGAAGGTTAAAAGAATTTTTACTTTCAATTCAAACATTAAGCTTTAACGAGCAAAAAGAAAAGATAGATTTCTTTTTTAACCAATGGAAAGGTGAAGAAGAACAAGTTGATGATGTTTTACTGATTGGAATTAAGGTGTAGCTAATGGCTTTTTTTTGACCTATCCAAAATAACATTCTTGCAGTTCATTATGGGGTTAGATAAAGAGCCTTACTCCCTTACCACCCTAACCTCTTCAGTTACCTCTCCATAACTTACTAAACTCTAATAAGAACTAATCCTTAATACATCTAACTGAGCTCCAATAATAGAATAAATCATCTTCTCTAATAATTTCTCCAGAGTTATTTGATAAAACTCTCATATAACCATCACTGGTATGAAAAACTCCAGAATTTTCTAATAAATAGGTAGAGGAATAATTTGGAATCGCCCCTCCAGGATCTAAAGCACCAGCACCAATCAAAACATTATATATAGTATAGTTACCTGCCGGTTTTGCACTAAATCCACTGGCATCCGTAGCCCAAGTGTTGGGAGAGCTCCAGTAGTTAATATCTTTAAGCATGCCACCTTGATTACTACCTCTAATTCCAGTTGCTTGTTGTTCAGCATCGGTTAAACCTAAGGTGTTTTCTAAATACATCCATTCACAATCTGTTGGCACGTGCCAACCAACTGGACAAAGCTCGTTAGGGTCAGTTACAGCAAATTTATTGTACAATGCTCCATAATCAGATGCATAAACTACACTATCGTAACTTGGCCAGGTGTATGAAGATGTAAAACATTCTGTGTAATAACCACCGGGCGAAGGGGCACAATTAATCATTTGCTGTCCTGCAGAATCTATGCTAAGTATAGGTGCACCATTTCTAAATGAGGTAGTTTGCAGGTTTTCTTTAAACCAGCATTGTCCTCCAATTTCTACCAAGTCATAGTC
>Ga0209223_10002030_pt1 | contig 21068 bp, 26 predicted proteins | sample COG_06_FD_184750 | JGI IMG/M metagenome (GOLD analysis project Ga0209223, IMG submission 184750) | Pelagic Microbial community sample from North Sea - COGITO 998_met_06 (SPAdes) (version 2) | ecosystem: Environmental > Aquatic > Marine > Neritic zone/Coastal water | place: Helgoland, sampling...
AAGGTAAAAATTCAAAAATATCATGGACACAAGTAGAAACTGGTTCAGCAATAACATGGAAATATCCAAGTTGTATTTTAAAAGGAGATAACTCAGTTGGAGAATTTTACTCGATTGCTATAACTAATAATCATCAAAAAGCTGACACTGGTACAAAAATGATCCATCTAGGTAAAAATACAAAAAGTAAGATTATTTCTAAGGGAATAAGTGCTGGATTTTCAGATATGACTTACAGAGGTCTTGTAGATATTTCATCTAAAGCCACAAATTCAAATAATTATACTCAATGTGACTCATTATTAATGGGTAACAAATGTGGAGCTCACACAGTTCCATATATTAGAAATAAAAATTCTGAGTCGAACATTGCTCATGAAGCTACAACCTCAAAGATAAGTGAAGAACAATTACATTATTGTCAGCAAAGAGGCTTGAATGCAGAAGAGGCTGTTGGATTGATTGTAAATGGATTTTGTAAAGAAGTTTTACAACAATTGCCGATGGAATTTGCAGTTGAAGCTCAAAAACTTGTGGGTATCAGTTTAGAAGGAAGTGTAGGTTAATGTTAAAAATAAATAAATTAAATGCAAAAATTGATAATAAGGAAATTTTAAAAGAATTTTCTCTTAATATAAATCCTGGAGAAGTGCACGCTATAATGGGACCAAATGGATCTGGTAAAAGTACATTATCAAATATTTTATCAGGAAAAAAAGGTTATGAAGTTTCAGGAGAAGTTTTTTTTGAAGAAAAAGATTTATTTGAACTTGAAACAGAAGAAAGAGCTCACAAAGGTATTTTTTTAGCTTTTCAATATCCATTAGAAATTCCGGGAGTTAATACCAATATATTTTTAAAGACATCATTAAATGCAGTGAGAAAAGCAAGAGGTGAAAAAGAACTTGACGCTATAGAATTTTTAAAACTAGTTAAGCAAAAATCTAAAGAACTTAAGTTTGATGAAGAGAAGTTAAATAGACAATTAAATGTTGGTTTTTCAGGTGGAGAAAAAAAGAAAAATGAAATTTTGCAAATGTCATTATTAGAACCAAAATTATCAATTTTAGATGAAACAGATTCAGGATTAGATATTGATGCTTTAAAAATTGTTGCTGAAGGAGTTAATACTTTAAGAGATAAGAAGAATTCATTTTTAATAATTACTCACTATCAAAGGTTACTTGATTATATAAAACCTGATTTTGTACATGTATTGATGAATGGAAAAATTGTTAAATCTGGAGGACCAGACTTAGCCTTAGAATTAGAAAAAAAAGGATATGAAAATTTTTAATCAAATGAAAGAGCAATTACAAAAAGATTTTGATAATATTATAAAAAATTTGAGTTTATCCCAAAGAGAAACAGAGATTAAACAATTTTATTTAGATAACTTTATAGACAAAGGTTTTCCCAATAGAAGATCTGAAAATTGGAAATTTTCAGATCTTAATCAAATAATAAAAAAAAATATTGGGGAGCTAAGTTTTTATAACGATTATACATTTACTAATAAAGTTGATACCTCTGTATTTGTAGATGGACTAGAGCATAATAAAATAGTTTTTATAAATGGCAGAATTGAAAAAATTGATTTCGATTATGAAAAAAAAAACCAAATAGAAATAATTGATAAGTCAGAAAATATTAATAAATTTAACAATAATAATTCTTTATCTGATCTAAATAATGCTTTTACCAATAAATCTTTTAAAATAGTGGTTAAGAACGGCTACCAATTATTAAAACCACTTATTATCTACCATACAACTAACTCTAAAATTTGGTCTAAAAATATAAACTTAAGATTAGATTTTGAGCTAGAAAAAGATAGCACCTTAAGACTGATTGATTTATTTAACGATACTTCTGAAAAAAATTTCTTAAATATTTTTTATAATTTTAACTTAAAAGAAAATGCAGTTTTAAAAAATTATAAAGTAGATAAATTTGAAAATAAAAATATTAAATATTCTTTTAATAATATTGAACAAGATAAAAATAGTATTTCAGAAACATTTATTTTATCTTCAGGATCAAATTTTTTTAAAAATGAAATTAATTGTAATTTAAAAGGAGAATATTCGTCAGCTTTTGTTAATGGCATTCTCTCTCTTAATAATGATAAACATCATGAAATTAGAACAATAATAAACCATTTAACTGAGAACACGAAAAGCTATCAATTAATTAAAAGTGTTTTAGATGATAATTCTAAATCGGTGTATCAAGGAAAAATATTTGTTAATTCAGAAGCACAAAAAACAGATGGATACCAACTAAGTAAAGCAATATTGCTAAATAAGGATTCTGAATTTAATGCCAAACCAGAATTAGAAATTTATGCAGATGATGTAAAATGTTCACATGGCTCTGCATCTGGTAGCTTAAATGAAGATTCAATATTTTATTTAATGTCTAGAGGATTAAATTACCAACAATCTAGAGAGTTATTAATTAATGGTTTTTTACTTGATGTAGTTGAAAAAATCACTGATTCAGAAGTAAAAAATTTAATCAAAAATATGATTGGAATTAAAGAATGAAAATAGATGAAATTAAAAAAGAGTTTCCTATTTTTGATGAAAAAATTCAAAATAATGATCTGGTATATTTAGATAGTGCAAACTCGTCACAAAAACCAAAAATTGTAACAGATAGAATCAATGAATTTTATACAAAACAATTTTCTAATGTAGGGAGAAGTGTTCATTACCTTGCTGTTGCTGCTACTAATTTATACGAAAATACACGAACTTCAGTTCAAAAATATATTAATGCAAAAGATAAAAATGAAATTGTATTTACTAAAGGTGCTACTGAAGCACTAAATTTAGTCGCCAATACTTTGGGTCAAGATTATTTGCAAGAAGGGGATGAGATACTTATTACAGAATTAGAACATCATTCTAATTATGTACCTTGGCATTTTCTAAGAAAATCTAAAAATATAAAGATTAATTTTGCTGAAGTTAATGAAGATTGTGAAATTACTTTAGAAGAAATTGAAAAAAAAATAACACCTAAAACGAAGATAATATCAATCACCCATTTATCAAATGTTACTGGAGCCATTTTACCCATTAAAGAAATAACAGAGCTGGCACATTCAAAAGGTATAATTGTTGTTGTTGATGGTTGTCAGGGAGCACCTCATTTAAGATTGGATATGCAAGATTTAGATTGTGATTTTTACGCGATTTCTTGTCATAAAATGTATGGCCCTACTGGCTTAGGGGTTTTGTACGGTAAAAAAAAATGGCTTGAAGAATTACCACCATATCAAGGGGGTGGAGGAATGATCAATGAGGTTAAAAAAGACAGAATTTCCTATGGTGAATTACCTAACAAGTATGAGGCTGGCACAATGGCAACAGCACAGGTAATAGCATTTGACCAGTCTATTAAATTTTTAGAGAGTGTTGGGATAGATAATGTGATGAAACATGAGGCTGAATTAGTTGAATATGGACAAGAGTTATTGCAAAAAAATAATTCTGTTAAATTAATTGGCAACCCTAAAAATAGGGGTGGTGTTTTGTCATTTACAATTGAAGGAATTCATCCACATGATGTTGCAACTATTTTAGATGAAGATGGTGTTGCTATAAGAGCAGGACACCATTGCTGTCAAATACTTCATGAAAAATTAAACATTCCTGCAAGTTCAAGGGCATCTGTTGGAATTTATAATACTAAAGATGATCTTGATAAACTCAATGATGCCATAAATAACTGTAAAAAAATATTTAATATATAATGAACTTAAAAGAATTATACCAAGAGATAATTTTAGAACATGGTAAAAATCCAAGAAATCTTGGTAAGACAGATAATTTTAATAAAGATGCCAAAGGACATAATCCATTATGTGGTGATAATGTTCATGTTTATTTAAAACTTAATGGTCAAAAAATAGTTGAGGATATTTCTTTTGAAGGGAGTGGTTGTGCTATTTCAATGGCATCAGCATCTATCATGACAGATTTAATTAAAGGTAAGAATGAAGATGAAGCCAAAGAGATTGTTGAAGATTTTTTAGGAATGATTAAAGAGAATCCTGAATTAAAATCAAAAAACTTAGAAGAAGATCAAAAAACTAAATTAATGTGCTTATCAGGTGTAAAACAATATCCAATGCGAGTTAAGTGTGCGACTTTATCTTGGCATACTCTAGTTTCAGCTTTTGACAACAAAGAAGAAAAAGTTAAGATGAATAATTAAAAATTATGTCTAAAAAAGAATTAATTATTGAAGAGATTAGAAAAATCTATGATCCTGAGCTACCAGTTAATATTTATGAATTAGGTTTAATATATGACGTTAAAGTAGAAGATGATAAATTTGCTAAAATCACAATGACACTAACAACACCAAATTGTCCTGTTGCAGAAAGCTTACCTAAAGAAGTTAAAGAAGGTGCTATGCAAGTAGAAGGAATTGAAAATGTCGATCTTGAATTAGTTTGGGAACCACCTTGGAATAAAGATATGATGTCTGAAGCTGCTAAATTAGAATTAAATTTATAATGGATCCTATAATTAAATTAAGTGATAATGCAGCATTAAGAATTAAAGAAATTATGTCTAATGCTGAAAAAGAATCTTTAGGTGTAAGAGTTTCGGTAAAAACAGGTGGTTGTGCTGGAATGTCCTATGTTATGGAATACACTAAAGAAATTAATCCGAGTGACGAAATTATAGAGGATAAAGGGGTTAAGGTATTTGTCGACTCAGGTGCTATAATGTATCTACTTGGAACAGAAATGGACTATAAAAAAGAGGAATTATCCTCTTCATTTGTTTTCAATAACCCTAATGAAACAGAACGTTGTGGATGTGGCGAGTCTTTTAAGATAGAGTAAGTTGTATAATCCTACTATTTGCATATCAGTATTGCGTTTAATGCATATCTAGTGTAAGAATCACCTATGAACACATTTGAATTTAAAAACCTTGTTAAAAACCTTAAAAATTCTTTAAAACAGAGAACTTTTTTTAAAGATCTTCGTAAAGAAGTAGAAACTGGTGCTAATGGCACGCAGGACTATGTTGTTAAAAAAGGTGTTAACAAAGATACAATAGCAACAACAAGACAGTAATTAATTACTAACTACTGTAATACATCTCAAACTCAACTGGATGAGGTGCGTGTTCAAATTTGTGTATTTCCTCAAACTTAAGTGCAATGTAAGCATCTATTTGATCGTCTGTAAACACACCACCTTGAGTTAAAAACTCTCTATCTTTATCTAAACTTTCCATTGCTTCTCTAAGAGAGCCACAAACAGTTGGGATAGCGCTAACTTCTTCTGGCGGTAGTTCATACAAATCTTTATCAAACGACTCACCTGGATGAATTTTATTTTTAATTCCATCAAGTCCTGCCATTAACATAGCAGCAAAAGTTAAATAAGGGTTTCCAGAAGCATCTGGAAATCTTATTTCACATCTTGCACCATTTTTGCTTAAAGTAATTGGTATACGGCATGATGCAGATCTGTTTCTTGCTGAGTAAGCAAGAAGAACTGGTGCTTCAAATCCAGGAATTAATCTTTTGTAACTATTAGTAGTTGAATTAGCAAAAGCATTAATAGCTTTAGCATGTTTTAAAATTCCACCAATGTAATGTAAAGCAGTTTCTGATAATCCAGCATAAGCGTCACCAGAAAATACTGGGGTATCACCTTTCCAAATAGATTGGTGTATATGCATACCTGAACCATTATCACCTGCAACTGGTTTTGGCATAAACGTTGCTGTTTTTCCAAACGAATGAGTTACCATTTGAACTACGTATTTATATAGTTGAACGTTATCAGCTTGATCAACTAAAGTTCCAAAATACATACCAAGTTCGTGTTGACTAGGAGCTACTTCATGGTGATGTTTTTCAACTTTAATTCCAACTTCTTTTAAATTTTTTAAATATTCACCACGCATATCTTGTTCACTATCTACTGGTGGAACTGGGAAGTAACCACCTTTTACCGGAGGTCTATGTGCCATATTTCCATTTTCATAAACTTTGCCAGAGTTATAAGGACCTTCTTTACTATCTAAAACAAATCCAGTGTTGTTAGGATCATTACTAATTCTTACATCATCAAAAACAAAAAATTCAGGTTCTGGACCAAAGTATGCTTTATCTCCAACGCCTGATGATTTTAGATATTCCTCTGCTTTTTTTGCAGTTCCTCTGGGGTCTCTTTCATAAGGAGATCTTTTTACAGCATCTAAAATATCACAAAAAAGAACTACAGTATTATGAGAAGTAAAAGGATCCATGATCATTCTTGAAGTATCAGGTTTTAATATCATATCAGATTCATTGATAGCTTTCCAACCAGCAATCGACGAACCATCAAAAAATACTCCCTCATTTAGCATTTCATCATCAACAATAGTTACATCCATTGTTAAATGTTGAAGTTTACCTCTTGGGTCAGTAAATCTAAGATCTACAAATTCTGCTTCTTTCTCTTTAATAAACTCTAAAACATTAGCTGCGCTCATTTTTGTCTCCTATATAAATTTTGTAAGGTGTTACTATCAGTAAAAATTAAATTAATAATGCTTATTATATAGATGGCACCTATGCATTTTTTACATATATAGTACGCTTAAATATTTACACATATCAATCAATTATTAGTTGCAATATGAGTTTATTAGATAAAGAAACAGTTAAAAGAGCTGAGAAAGCTCTTAAAGATTTTGATCCTAAATTAAATGTTGTCGTTTTACAGGAAACGGCAAGAACAGCTATAGATGCATCAAATTCCCTAAAATGTGAAGTTGGAGCAATTGTTAAAAGCTTATTATTTAAAGCTGAGTCTAATTTTATTTTATGTTTAGTGGCTGGAGATAAAAAATGTTCAATAAACAAATTAAAAAAAATAACTAAGATTAAAGACATATCAATGGCTTCACCAGACGAAGTTAAAAAACAAACAGGTTATACAATTGGAGGAGTGTCACCTGTAGGACATAACAATAAAGTAGAAATTTTAATAGACAATTCGTTAGAAAGATTTATTGATCTATTTGCAGCCGCTGGTCATCCAAACTGTATTTTTAAAATAAATTTTAAAAATCTTCAAAAAATTACAAACGGTAAAGTTAAAGAAATAATTGAATGAGAGAACCAAAAATAATTGATTATTTGTTACTAACTTTTTTGGCTTTAATTTGGTCTTCAGCTTTTTTTAATATTAAGATTGCAACATATTCTTATGGACCAGTTACAATTGCACTAGGAAGAGTTATTTTTGGTGCCATTCCAGTATTAATCTTATGTTTTTATAAAAAGATTAAAATTGAGGCATTCTCTAAAGATTGGCACTGGTTTGCAATGATTGGATTTATTAATTTAGTGGCACCATTTTTTTTAATAAGTTATGGAGTAAAATCAGTTCAAAGTAATTTAGCTGCAATATTAATGTCTACTACTCCTTTAAGCTCAACAATACTTGGGCATTTCTTTACCAAAAATGAAAAATTTAATTTCATAAAAACATTTGGAATTTTGATTGGTTTCTCAGGAATTATTTATCTATTTTCGGATAATCTATTGATAAATGATAATAATTTTATTTCTGCATTAGCAATTTTGCTTGGATCAACTTGTTATGTAATTGGCGGTGTATTAACGCTAAAAATTAGTAAGAAGAAAAATGAAAATGTAACAGGGTCAATTTTAATATGGGCAATTATAATTTTAATACCTCTTGCTAGTTTTATAGAACAACCTTGGAATTTAAACCCTAGTATGAGTTCAACAATTTCATTAATATATTTAGGAATGGTATCAACAGGATTAGCTTGGCTTTTAAGGTTTAAAGTTTTAAAAACAAATGGTTTGATATTTCAATCACAAGTATCTTATCTAATACCAATCTTTGGGATGATTTTAGGATATATTTTTTTAAAAGAAATGATTACTCCTAAAGTTGTGGTCTCACTATTAGCAGTCCTTGTTGGATTATATTTTGTAAAAAAAGCAGATATTAAAAAAAATATTTAAGTTTACTAATTATTTTTAAAATAAAATTTTAACATTAAATGAAAATGATCTTCTTTCTGCATCTATATTAAATGGATATGCTGTATGCATTAAATAGTTGGGAAAAAGTAAAAGATCTCCAACCTTAGGGTTTAAATTATAAATACTTTTACTTAAGAAACCTCTTTGACCATTTATAAAGTCAATAGTGCCATTAGTTTTAGTCTTCTTATTTTTAATTGTCTTATTCTGATTCATGTTCTTTGGTATTTTTAGATACCCAACACCAGATAACTGACCATCATGGTAATGAATTGGGTTGTACTCATTTTTGAGTTGCTTAACTACCCATAGGTTTATTATCTTTATTTCTTTTATTTTTTCAATTTCTGATGTCTTTAAATAATTCTTTATATTTTTAATTAATTCTGTAGATAAATTTTTTTTTATAAAAGAGTTGGGTAATTTTAATTCATTCTTAATTTGGCTTGCAAGCTTAGAGCTATAATCATTTTTTTTTGTTATTGTAGATTTATCAATCTGAGTATTTATTATATCAATAAATTTTCTTGATAACTTACCTTTTCCTATAGTTGGACCAAACGCTCTAAATGTTTTCATTTTAATGTTGTGTAATTTTTAATATATAAATAGCCTAAAACCCATTCTAGCAGAAACAAATATCACAAGTCCAGCCGTTAAAAGGGCCATAATGCGTGTGGGTAATATTTTTATATTTAAAAAATTTCCAAATTGACCACCAATTAAAACTAATAAAAAAAGAGGCCAGTAATTATATATCTCATTAAAAACAAAACCTTTAGTGGATTGTCCAAAAAGACCCGCAATAGAATTTATGAGAATAAAGATTGAGGCGGAGGTGGCTATATCTTTAGCTCTACCAGCCTTAATTAGCAAAAGTATTGGACTTAAAAAAATGCCACCGCCAATGCCTACAACACCAGATATAAATCCTATAGATCCACCAATAATGAAAGATACTAATTTAGGGATATTTCTATTTATATCACTTGTGTCATCAAATGATTTGAATTTTAAAAGTAATGATAATCCTGCTAATGACAAAACTATAAAAAGTAAGATTTCAAAAAAATTTTTCTCTAGCTGGAGTGATCCACCAATAAAAGCAAGAGGTATAGATGAAATTAGGTAAGGTAATAAAAGTTTGATATTAACATTACCTGTTCTTGTATAGTTGAAGCAATTTCCAGAGACAACAATAATATTACAACAAAGAGCTATAATAGGAAAAACTTGATAGGGGATACCCCAAATCAATAGAAGTGCCAAATAAGTCGATCCACCACCGAAGCCTACGCTTGAATATAATATTGCTGTAAGAAAAAATAAAAATGATAATATAAACATTATAATTAATTTAAATTTATGATTGTAAATATAGCACTTTTGACAGTTACAGACACCAGAACTTTTGAAAATGATAAGTCTGGTGCAATTTTAGTAAATAAGATTGAGGAGGCTAAACATAAATTGGTTGATAGAAAAATTTGCAAAGATACAAAAGAAGAAATTGTTAAAATTTTTAAAGACTGGATAAATCAAGAAAACATTGATGTTATTATCACTACTGGTGGAACAGGTTTAACTGGACGAGATATTACACCAGAAGCAGTAAATGAAATTGCAGATAAACATATCCCTGGTTTTGGAGAGGTATTTAGAACACTCAGTTTAAAAACAGTTGGAACATCAGCCATTCAATCTAGGGCTTGTGCAGTTTTAGCAAATGGTAAATATGTTTTTGCATTACCTGGATCATCTGGAGGAGTCACCGATGCATGGGATGGTATTTTAAAACATCAATTAGATATAAACCATAAGCCATGTAATTTTGTAGAATTATTTCCAAGACTTAAAGAAAAATAATTATTTCTGATATTTCTCTTTCCATTCAGAGTAAGGCATACCATAAACGTACTCTCTAGCATCTGGATCAGATATACTAACACCTTTTTTTTCAGCTTCTTCTCGATACCATCTAGATAAACAATTTCTACAAAAATTAGCTAAATTCATAAGATCAATATTTTGAACATCTTTTCTCTCATCTAAATGCTTTAATAATCTCTCAAATGTCGCTGATTGAATTTCTTTTTTTGTATTTTCATTCATAGTTAAAATATTAGACACATTTCACTTAAGCACAAGATGCAGGCAAACATTCAATTATAAGTAGAAATATAATTATAAAATCAGTTACTTAAGCAGTAAAAAAAAATAGCATGATAAAATAATAATTTAAAGAAGGGTAAAAAAATGAGCACAGAAACTGTTGAAGGAGAAGTGTCTTCATCATTAGACACATCTCACCTTAAAGTACCATTTCCATTTAAAAAAAAATATGGAAATTATATTGGTGGAAAATTTGTTGAACCAAAATCTGGTAAATATTTTGATAATGTAAGCCCAATTAACAATGAAGTGATTTGTCAAATGGCTAGATCAGATGCAAAAGATGTTGATGCAGCATTAGATGCTGCTCACGAAGCTTTTAAGGAGTGGGGTAAAACTGATATTACCACCAGATCAAACATTATGAATAAGATTGCTAACGTTTTAGAGGAAAACTTAAATCTTCTTGCAGCGGCTGAATGTCTGGATAATGGAAAGCCAATTAGAGAATGTATGGCTGCAGATTTACCTTTAGTTGTTGATCACTGGAGATATTTTGCAGGAGTTATCAGAGCTGAAGAGGGCTCTGTTGCTGAGATAAGTAACTCTCAGTACTCTTACAATATACCTGAACCATTAGGTGTGGTTGGCCAGATTGTTCCATGGAACTTTCCATTATTAATGGCTACATGGAAACTAGCTCCAGCTTTAGCTGCAGGAAACTGTTCAGTTTTAAAACCAGCTGAGCAAACACCAGCATCTATTATGCTTATGATGGAATTAATTGGTGATTTATTACCTCCTGGAGTGGTTAATATAGTTAGCGGCTTTGGCCTTGAAGCAGGAAAACCTTTAGCTTCATCTAATAGAATAGCTAAGATTGCTTTTACAGGTGAAACAACAACTGGACGATTGATCATGCAGTATGCTGCACAAAACTTAATTCCAATAACTTTAGAATTAGGTGGAAAATCTCCAAACGTTTTCTTTGAGGACATCATGGATAAAGATGATGCTTTTTTAGATAAATGTGTTGAAGGTTTTGTAATGTTCAACTTAAATCAAGGTGAAGTATGCACTTGTCCTAGTAGAGCTTTGGTCCAAGAATCTATTTATGATAAATTCATGGAAAAAGTTATTGCTAGAACAAAGGCTGTAGTTCAAGACAATCCTTTAAAAATGGAAACTATGATTGGTGCTCAAGCATCAGTAGAACAAATGGAAAAAATAAAATCTTATCTAGACTTAGGTAAGAAAGAAGGTGCCAAAGTTCTATGTGGTGGAGATGTTGCTAAATTAAATAGTGGCCTAGAAAATGGAAATTATATCCAACCTACTATTTTTGAAGGCGATAATAGTATGAGAATCTTCCAAGAAGAAATTTTTGGTCCGGTAGTTTCTGTTACTAAGTTTAAGGATGAAGCACATGCATTAGAAATCGCTAATGACACACTTTATGGACTTGGTGCTGGTGTTTGGACTAGAAATGGTAATATCGCTTATAGAATGGGTAGAGGAATACAAGCAGGTATAGTTTGGACAAACTGTTACCATGCTTATCCAGCTCACTCACCATTTGGTGGTTATAAGCAATCAGGTGTTGGACGAGAAACTCATAAAATGATGCTAAATCACTATAGACAAAATAAAAATCTACATGTGTCTTATGCAGAAAATAAATTAGGTTTCTTTTAACAGATATATTATGATGGCTCGTATTAAACTACGAGCCATATAAAAATGAAAGTTTCAGCTACACCTTTAGCATTAGAATTAATTGAAGATCTTAAAAAGACTCATGGTAATGACTTGTTATTTCATCAGTCTGGGGGATGTTGTGATGGAAGTGCCCCAATGTGTTATCCAGCAAAAGAGTACTTAGTAGCAGATAGAGATGTTTTAATAGGCACAATCGGTGACATTCCTTTTTATATTAGTGAAACTCAACATGAAGCATGGAAAAATACAGATCTAATCATTGATTGTATTAAAGGAATGGGTGGAATGTTTTCTTTAGACAATGGAACTGGTAGAAGATTTTTAACTAGATCTGAAATTTGTATACCTGACGATAAAACTGTTAATTAAACTTAATTTTTCTAAAGTTTTTAAATCTAATTCTAGCTAATAGAAGAATTGATATGATTATTGTATAAATTAATGGTTTAAAAAAAATTGTTTTTGATAGCCAAATATAATGAAGAGCTCCAAAAATAGCTATTATATAAACAATTCTATGTAGTTTTTTCCAATTTTGCTTCAAGAGATTTATCATTTTTTGTGATGATGTTGCTGCGAGTGGTATTAACAAAAGCCAAGCAGAAAACCCAATGAATATGAATTTCTTTTTCAAGACATCATTTAAAATTGGCTGCCAATCAAATCTATAATCTAGACCAATGTATGTTAACAAATGAATTGTTGCATAAAAAAAAACAAACAAACCAAACATTCTTCTAAATTTTGTCCAAAAAGCTAAACTAGTAAATCTTTTAAGTGGACTCATTGATAGAGTTAAACATATAAAAATTAGTGTCCATTCTCCAAAATGGTTCATTATTTTTTTTACAGGCTCTGCACCCAATTCATTATAGTAGATATTTAAAGATATGATTGCAATTGGCCACAAACATAAAATAAAAACTATTATTTTAGAATATCTTATCAATTTAATTTAAAAGTTTTTCTTTAAATCCATTCCAGAATAAAGATTGGCTACTTCTTCACTATAACCATTAAACATTTCAGTTGGAATTCTCTCACTTAATATTCCTGATCCAATAACTCTTTCTGATGCTTGAGACCATCTTGGATGGTTTACTTCTGGATTAACATTTGAATAAAATCCATATTCTCTTGGTGATGATCTCATCCAAGATGAAGTTGGCATTTTTTCAACTAATTTAATGTTAACTATTGCCTTAGCACTTTTAAATCCATACTTCCATGGGACTATTAACCTTAAAGGTGCTCCATTCTGATTTGGTAGCTCTTTGCCATAAAGACCTGTTACTAATGTTGTTAATGGGTGCATTGCTTCATCTATTCTCAATCCTTCTGTATAAGGCCAGTTAAGAATAGGGTAACGTTGCCCTGGCATTTGTTCTGGATCAAAGACAGATGTAAATTCAACAAACTTTCCTTTACTAGTCGGTGATGCCTTTTTTAAAAGTTTACTTAAAGAAAACCCCATCCAAGGAATAATCATTGACCAGCCCTCAACACACCTTAGCTTATAAACTCGTTCTTCACTTGGAAATATATTTTTAATTTCTTTTATATTTAATGTGATTTTATTTTCTACTTCACCATCTATTCTTATATTCCATGGATCTGTTTTGAAGTTTTGAGACTTTTCAACTGGATCAGACTTTCTGGTCCCAAACTCATAATAATTATTATAAGTAGTAACATATCTGTGCTCAGTAATTTTTTCTTTTGCGTTGTCAGTAGCTGCAACAGCTACACCCATTAAGTTTTGACTAATAACTAACGAACCAGTGGATAGCCCAATTGTTTTAACAAACTCTCGTCTTCTCTTATATATTTTTTCAGGAGTAATTTCTGAATACTTAATTTTTTTCATTTGATAAAGGATTTCCTTTTAACCACTCACTTTGTTCATTTTTATAATGTTCTTTTTTCCAAATAGGTGATCTTTTTTTAATTTCTTCAATTATATACCTTGATAAGACATAAGCTTCATCTCGATGTTTACAAGCTACAGCGATGATAATACTGATTTCACCAAGACCAACATAACCTTTAATATGTTCAATAAAAACAGCTTTATTTATAATTTTTAGCTTATCTTCTGTTTCGTTATATATTTCCTCAAAGCTTTTCAATACAAGCTCATCATGACTGTCATAAGTCATCCCAGTTACTTCTTTATTTTCATTTATATTTCTTACAGTTCCAGTAAAAATAATTGAAGCTCCAAAAGAGGATGACTTAATGAAGACCTCTGCTTTAGATGAAGAAATCTTTTCTTTTTCGATATCTATTATTTTTGTATGTAGCATTAACCACCACCTATTGGAGGAATAATTCCTATTTTTTGACCTTTTAAAATTTTATAATTATCATTAATAATATTATTATCTTCTGAACAAAAAGAAGATGAGTTTACAATCTTTTTAAAATTTTCATTTCCTTTAAAATTTTTATCTAAGTAAATGATAATTTCTTTTCTTAAATCTTTAATCTCAATTATTTTATCAATTTTGAATTCTAAAAAATCTTTATTACTAAAGTCTCTACTGGCTCCAAATAATTCAAGCGTAATTTTCATGATTAGAAAATTGTATTTAAAAATTCTGGTAGCCCATCTGGGTTTGTCCATAACCCACTTTTTCCACCTTCTTTAATTAATAGCTTAATATTATCAATTCTTAAGTGAGGGTTTACAATTTTACTAAGATCATAAATTGTAATTAATGCAGCATTAACTCCCATAATTGCTTCCATTTCAACACCAGTTTTGGCAACTGCTGATACTACACAAAAAACTTCTAGTGAGCTGTCTTCCTCATGCATAATAATTTTAGTTGCAGTATGATCTATAGGAAGTGGATGGCATAATGGAATTAAATCACTTGTTTTTTTAACTCCCAAAATAGCAGATACCTCAGCTAAAGTAATCGGATCACCTTTAGGCATTTCCTTATTTTTAATTAAATCAAAAACCTCTTTTCCAACATAAATCTTTCCAGACGCCAATGCTCTCCTAAAAGTTTCTTTTTTCGAAGAAACATCAATCATATTAAATGAATTTTTCTTAAATACTTCCTGAGCCCAATCTTTTAGTTTTTCATTATTTAATACTTTTAAATTTGCCATTTATCCTCCTGTGCTTGATAGATTAGGAGTTATACCAGTTTCACCAAGCTCTAAATAGTGCGACTCTTTTTTAAGATGTAGCTGTTTAATTATAAGATCCACAAGCTCTTCTTTTTGACTATCATTTTGTAATAAATGTCGGATGCTAATTCCAGTATTTCCAAACAAGCATAATCTTAAATCACCTCTTGAAGTAATTCTTAATCTGTTACAAGTTTTACAAAAGTCTTTAGAATAGGGTGCGATTAATCCAAATTTTCCCTTATATTCAGGATGTATATAGTTTAATGAGGGACCTGCATCTTTTCCATGTGTTTGATATATCCAATTATTTTTTTCTATATAATCTTTAAATATTTTAGAAGAAACATGATTTTTATTAAAATAATCTAAATTATCTCCAGTTTGCATTAATTCTATAAATCTAAAATCAATTTTATTTTCTTTTATAAAATTTCCAAATTTTTCAAAATCTTCATGCGTATCATTAATATCTTTAAGTAGAACAGCATTAACTTTTATATTTTTAAAGTTTAAGCTCTGTAAAATTTTTATTCCCTCTAAAATTTCTAAAAGTCTGTCATGACCAGTAAGTTTTTTAAATGTTTCTCTATCCAAACTATCTATACTTATATTAATTCCATCTAAGCCAGCATTATGTAATTGTTCAGCAATTTTGTTTAATCGGTAGCCATTAGTGGTCATTGTTACTTTGGGAATATTTGAGTTTTGCTTCATATCTTTAAGGATATCAAAAAAATCTTTTCTTACAGTTGGCTCTCCACCAGTTAATCTTATTTTACAAACACCAAGTTCTGATAAAGCTTTTGTTAATCTTGATATTTCTTCACCTGACATGAAGCTTCTTGTGTCACCTGGTGTTTTTTTATAACCTTGAGGCAAACAATAAGTGCATCTGTAATTACACACATCTGTAATAGACAATCTTATATATGGAAATTTTCTACCAAAAGTATCAGTAAGTTCTGTCATTTAACTGTTATTATATTATATTTCATCAATAATATATGTGTAAAATTATTTATAGAGATGACTAGGATAGAGAAGATAGAGAGTAATTATGGAAAGATATTTCCAATTTTATATCAAGCTTCATAACTTCCAATATTTAACATTGGAAGTTATGAAATAAACCTATTGACCTGGTGCTTTATATGCAATTTTACTTGCCATTGTTGTAGACTTTGTAAAATCTATAGCTTCTAATATTGTCAAGTTTTTTACCGCTCCTGAAGACTCAACAACTAATTTAATAGCAGCAAAATCTTCAAATGTTGGCACATCTGCAACAACTATAAAATCATATGAACCTCTTACTATGTCCATACTATGCATAGCTCCACCCATTGCTTTTGTTAGTTGTTCAACTGCAGCTTTTCTATCACTTGTAGGATCCTTTAAAAATCCTTGAAAAGCTTTTTCAGTATAGTTACCCATTATATATGCTTTCATGATTTCTCCTTTTTTCGATATAAAACTGATTTTACCAGAATTTGTCAATCTAAAGAATTGTCATCAAGTTCATTTTTTTAGTATATTAAAATATTAGAATTTAATTTATTTTACCCAGGAGTAAAAACTCTATCAGTCTCTGGGTCATTACTTGAAAATGGAAGTTTTAAAACTTCATCCCAAAACTCAGATGAAATTTCTTTTTTAGCCCAGTCTAAATTCTTTTCAATACTTTCTACACTTGTTACACCACAGATTGTAGAGGCTATTCTTTTATCCTTTAAAGAAAATTGAAGTGCAGCTGCACCAATTTCTACATTATGTTTTTTACAAACTTTTTCAATTTCTCTTGCAGGCATCAATTTTTCATCACTAGCATCTTGGTAAGTGATTTTTTTAAAGTTACTTGGACCTTTTGCTAAAACACCACCAGCATATGGAGCAGCATTCAATATTGCGATATTTTTTTTAAAAGCATAGTCATACATTTCATCTGCTTGTCGATTAAGTAGCGTATATCTATTATGATTAATCATTACATCAAAATCCCAATCTTTAATCAGTGGAAACATTAAGTCTATTTTTCCCATTGCCAAACCCACAGCTTTAGCTAGACCCTCTTCTTTTATTCTAAATAACTCATCCATTGCACCATCTTTTTTAGTGATATCATTCACATCTTTTGCATATTCAGGATCGTGTAAAAATAAAATATCAACTGAGTCTACATTTAAAGTTTTTAAACTTTCTTCAAATGATTGTCTGGCTCTATTTTTATCAAGGACTAAAGTATCCATATCTCTATCAAGTTTAGTTGATAGAAGTAAGTCTTTTGGCCAACCACCATTTTCTTTTACCGCATTTCCAATTCTTCTTTCACTTTCACCCATTGCATAATTTCTTGATGTATCAAGCATATTAGCTGGACCTTGAAAAAATCTATTTAAAGTTTTTTGTGCTCTATCTTCAGAAACTTCATATCCATAAGTGTCAGGCATACTTCCTAAAGAAGAGGTACCAAAACATAATTCAGTAATTTCTAAACCGGTATCTTTAATTTTATTTTTTTTCATAATTTAAATTTTTAGTTTGTAAAATTTGATTGCATTTTCATAAAATATATTTTGTTTTTGAGTTAAACTCAAATTATTAGTTAAATTTGTTGCTGTATTAAACCAACCTATATAGTTTGTTCTTAAATTACATACTGGCCAATCAGATCCCCATAATATTTTTTTATCTGTAAATATTTTTAAAATTTCATTTGTATAAGGCTTTAAATCATTATCAGTCCAATTTTCACAAGCCTCAGTAACCATTCCAGATAACTTACAATACACATTATCTAAATTAGACAATTTACTCATTACATTCTTCCAATGATCAAATTCTTTTTGATCATTATTGCAAATTTTTGGTTTCATTAAATGATCAATTACAAATCTTAAAGATGGATACTTAGATGTAATAATATAAAAATTATCTAAATGAATTGGAAAGCCAAGTGCATCAAAACTCAAATCAAGATCTATTATAGTTTTAAAAAAAATATCAAAATCTTTATTTAAAACCCAATTTTTATCTGGTATATCCTGTATCATAGGTCTCACACCTACAAATTTTGGATTTTTAGCAAAAGTTTTTAACTGCTCTAATTGGTTTGGATCTTCAAAGTTTACCCATCCTACAACTCCAGAAATTAAATCTGAATTTTCAGCGATATTAAGCATATATTCTGTTTCAGCATTAGTTGCAGCTGCTTGTACTAAAACTGTTTTGTATAACTCAATTGATTTTGAGTCTTTAGTAAGATCTTCCAAATCATATTTTCTATTTAAAATTTTATTATCTTGAGGCATCCATGAGTAATCTCCCCTAGATGGATCCCAAAAATGCTGATGTGCATCAATTATTTTCATTTAACCAATTATATAAAGAATTATAATTATTCACCTAAGATACTATCATCTAAGATTTTAGTATCATAAGCTGAATAGGAGTGCCATCCAGCAACTGTTTGATCAAAATCAATAATGCTTCCAGTCATAATACCGGACTCATCAGAACATAAAAAAGCTAATATTTTTGCAACATCTAGAGGTTTGTTTAGCCTTTTAAATGGAACTTTTGCCTCTGCTTCTTTAAGCCAATTGTCATTAGCATCATGAAATTTTTTTTGTATAGTTGTTTCTGCCGGTGTGTCAGTCCAACCTAAGTTTACGCCATTAACTCTTATTTGGTGTCCTGAAACTGAATTAGCAACGTTCTTGATCATTATTGCTAAAGCTGCTTTTGAAGCACTATAAGCAGTCAGAAAAGGCATACCACTATAAGCTGCCATTGATAAAATATGTGCAATAGTTCCTTTTTTTTTATCTCTTATCATTATTTTTATAACATCTTGCATCATGAAAAGAGGAGCTTTGACATTTACGTTAAAATTTTTATCATAATTTTCTTCTGTAGTACTTAAAATCGTACCTCTTTCTGTAAAAGCAGCTACATTAATAAAACTATCTATTGTTTTAAATTTTTTGTCAGTCTCTGATATAATTTTTTTACAGTCATTTAAATTTTCTAGATCTGCTTTTACATAAATACATTCAGAACCAAGTTTTAATATTTCATCTTTAACCTTATTACCTTTATCTTCATTTCTTCCACAAATTGTAATTCCCCTAGCACCTCTACTTGCTAGTAATTTTGCAGTCTCAGCTCCGCTTCCTTGAGTACTTCCTGTTACAATTATTATTTTATTTTTAAATTGGTTAGATTGTTCAGATATATATTTATTGGACATATTAGAATTTTATATCTATTGCTTTACCACTTTCAAGCGACTCATATGCTGCATTAGCTATTATCAAAGCGTTTCTGCCGTCTTCAAATCCAACTAATGGTTTTGTTTTATCCTCAACACATTTTACAAACTCATTAAATTGATCTCTGTAAGCTTGCTCGTATCTTTCAATAAAAAAGAAATGTATAGGCTCTTTCTCATTTGTAGATGTACTTGTGTATCTTTCTAAAGAAGTAGGGGTTTGATTGTTTGAAATTACCATACCTTTACTGCCAAATACCTCTACTCTCTGATCATACCCATATACAGCTCTTCTAGAATTATTTATATGGATTAAAACTCCATTTTTTGACTTTAAAATAAACATAGCAGTATCAAGATCTTTTTCCTGCTGCGCATTTTTATCAAATAAAGCATCTCCAAATGCAGATATTTGAACCACAGGATCATCACCCAATATAAATCTAGTTAAATCAAAATCATGGATAGTAGTATCTCTAAAAAATCCTCCTGCAGCTTTTAAATAGTCAATTCCTGGAGGCTCAGGATCTCTGCTTGTAATAACTACCATTTCCAACTCACCAATTTCTTTTTTTATTTTTGCCTGTTGCGCCTTTGCATGACTGGCGTCAAATCTTCTATTAAAGCCAATTTGAATAGGAACGTCTGTTCCCTTAATATTTTCCATACACTCATTAACTTTATTGATATCTAAATCAATTGGCTTTTCACAAAAAATTGCTTTCCCAGCTTTTGCTGCCATTGTAATAAATTGAGTGTGAGTTGGAGTAGCCGATGCTATTAGAACTGCACCTACATCGTCAGCCTTGATAGCTTCTTCAGGTGAAGATGCTATTGAGCAACCTGTTGATTTTGCTATTTCTTCAGCAAATTGTGAATTAACATCATATACATATTTTAATTTTGCTTTTGGATGGGCTGCTATAAATTTAGCATGCATTTTTCCAATACGTCCTGCCCCCATTAAAGAAAAGTTAATCATAAGAATATACAACAGAATTAAAAAATAAAATCAAGAAACATTTTTTAATGATGAATTAAAAAGATAATTTTCTTGATGCACATAAAATCATCATTTAAAAATCCATTTAACTTTTTAATAAATTTTTATGTCAATAAAATTAGGAATAGCACCAATTGCATGGAGTAACGATGATATGCCTGAATTGGGAGGCGATACTTCTTTAGAGCAATGTTTATCTGAGGCTAGTCAAGCAGGATTTATTGGAATTGAATCTGGGGGTAAATTTCCAAAAAAATCAGAAGAATTAATTCCTAAACTTAATGAATTTAATCTAAATCTTTGTTCAGGTTGGTATGGAGCTAATTTAAGAACAAATAGTGTTAATGAAGAAAAAAATCTAATTCAAGATCAGTTAAAACTTTTTAAAGATTGTAATTCACCTTGCATGGTTTTTGCTGAAGTTTCTGATTCAATTCAAGGAGATCCAAATCGAAAATTATCTACAAGACCTCAAATGGATCTTGAAGAGTCTAAAAAATACTATGAAAAAATTTCAGAAATGGGAAAATATCTTGAAGATGAAGGGATGCCACTTGCTTACCATCACCACATGGGCACTGTAATAGAGACTGAAGAGGATACAGTTAGATTGCTTGAAAATACTGATGATAGTGTAAAACTTACATTAGACACTGGTCACATGTTATTTGCTCAAGGAGACTCTTTAAAAATATTAAATGATTTTAGTGAAAGATTAATTCATATGCATTGTAAAGATATTAGAAAAAGTGTTTTAGAAAAATCTTT
>Ga0209223_10002032_pt1 | contig 21014 bp, 22 predicted proteins | sample COG_06_FD_184750 | JGI IMG/M metagenome (GOLD analysis project Ga0209223, IMG submission 184750) | Pelagic Microbial community sample from North Sea - COGITO 998_met_06 (SPAdes) (version 2) | ecosystem: Environmental > Aquatic > Marine > Neritic zone/Coastal water | place: Helgoland, sampling...
CTGTTGCAGATGTGTTTATGGAACGTTTGAGGAGATTGGGGAAGGAGGGTTAAAGATGTTCAAAACTCATAAAAAAACGTATAAATTTCAAAATCTCATGGCCATTTTATGGCAATTTAAGAATTTTCAAAAACTTAATGACTGAATATCAATTAGTTATAAATTAATTGAGACTACAGTCCGTAGTCTTTTCAAAAATAAATCTATTTAACTCCTTATTATAAATTAGCATTTTTAAATCACTAAATACAGATTAATTAAAAATTACGCTTAGGGAGATTTTTAAATAACTTTTTATGAAGATTAGTTTTCGGGAATACAATTACCCAAATAGTCATAAAAATTATTTGAAGATCTAAAAATAAAGAACAATGTTTTAAATACCACATTTCAAGTTCACCTTTATAAGGTGCTATAGTGTTTTTGTAAAATACATGTGGATCTTCATCTGTACTCAAAGAAAACAATGACTCTTCATCTCTAAACAAAATAGATCCAATTCCTGTTAAGCCAGGTTTCACGGTGTAAATGTAATTTTTTATTTTTTCTGGATATGCATTGAAATCATTTACAACAAGGGGTCTTGGACCTACTATACTAATATCACCTTTTAAAATATTTATCAGCTGAGGGAGCTCATTTAATTTAGTTTTACGAAGAAAATGGCCATATTTAGTAACTCTAAAGTCATTTGGAAGAGTAATACTACCCGTACCAATATCTAAAGAATTTTTCAACATTGTTGCGAATTTCCATATTTGAAATCTTGTATTATTGAATCCTATTCGTTCTTGAAAGTAAAAAACCTCTCCTTCCGCTGAAAATTTCAAAAGTAAAACAAGTGGAATAGCTAAAGGTAATATAATAATAATAGCAGTTAAACTTAATATTATATCTAGTAATCGTTTGAGAAATTTATACATAATTTACATTTTTTGATCTAAGGTCTTACCAGTCTCAATATGATTAAAGTTCGGTAGTAATTTATTCATAACTTTTATAATATCTTCTTTTTTATAACTGTCTCTTTGAAAAAGCGTTTCAATTTCTAGAATTATCGCATCAATATCAGAAAAAGATGGTTTGATTGAATTTGTAATAACACCAATTGAATTATACTTATTTAAATTGATTTGATCATCAGAGGTATAAAACTCTTCATATAATTTTTCACCACTTGTATCTGTTTTAAAAAAATAAACTGGGTAAGGAGAAACATCCGATATATTCAAAGCAGCTTCTTTAGCTTCCTCTTCACTTTCACAGAACTTAATATCTTTATTTAAATATTTAAAAAAATCTTTAGTTATTTCTTTAAAGTTTACCAGTTGATCTTCATTTAATTTAGGAAAATAAATGTTGCCAGTTTTCCCTAAAACACAAGCTATTAAACATATTTCTCCACTTTCTTCAGGGGAAACAAAAAATCTTTTAACATCTGAAGGGCATGAAATAGGCTGCCTTTGCAATAACCTCTCTATGTAACCATAAAGAAGGGAACCATTTGAAAAAGCTACATTTGCAAATCTAGCAGTTGTTATTTTCATGACTTTAGAATAAGACATAATCATATTTTCCATTAATTTTTTTGAACCCCCCATTACATTTACAGGATTCGCTGCTTTGTCAGTTGAAACACAAAAAAAATGTGATGGCTTATTTAGTTTTAAATAATCTAAAAGACGTTTAGCATCCAAAACATTGTTTTTAATCATTGATTCAATAGAAAATGAATCCTTCTCACTTCTTACATGTTTATGAGCAGCAAAATTTGCAACAATATCAAATACACCATGCTCTTTAAGCATTTTATAAAAGACATTTGAATTAAAGGACATTGGATAGGTTAAATAATTTTCTGGAACTATCATATTTGAGTCACTTCTCAGAGTTCTCGTTAACTCTGTTAAGCCATTTTCATTCGTGTCTACAACAATTAACTCGGAGGGATTATACTTTAGAGCCGCCTTTATAAAAGAGCTCCCTATTGTTCCTGCACCTCCAATTACAAGGATTGATTTGCCTTTAATTTCATTATTTAATTTATCTATATTGTTTCTTAAATCATTGTAAAAGAAACTTTCTTGCCTATTTGTTATTTGATTCTTAATAAACTCTGATATATTTGGTAACATCATATTGTATAAAAATTTTTAATTTCGTTAATGACTTTTTGTTGATCTGATATAGTTAAATTGGAGGAAGATGGAATACTAATACAATGCTTGAAAATTTCATTAGATATATCATTTTTATTAATATAAATTAAATCTTTATACATTGGGAGTTTATTCATTGGAGTCCAAAAAGGTCTGCTTTGTATTTTCTTACTATTTAAATAATTTAATAAGTCTCGCATTTTAGAAGTTCTAAATGTAAATAACCAACAATTTGGATTTGATACCGGATCATTTATCTGAAATTTAATATCTCCAACACCTTTAAGTTCTTTTTTGTAGGTAGCATCTATTTCTTTTTTCCTTTTTAATATACTTTCAAAATTCTCCATTTGACCGAGACCTACTGCTGCTAGAATATTTACTAACCTATAATTATATCCAACTTCATCATGAAAATAATCTAAAGGATCTGTCTTTGAAGTAGTTGTAATATGTTTTGCTCTAATCGCGATATCTTTATTATTAGTTAAAATCATACCTCCACCACCTGTAGAGATTATTTTATTACCATTAAAACTTAGCACACCCGTTAAGCCATACGTCCCAGCATGTTTACCTTTTTTAAAGCTTCCAAGGGCCTCAGTGCTGTCCTCTATTATAGGAATACCATAATTAATACTAATTTTCAATAATTTATCAATGTTAACAAAGCCACCTAAAACAAATACAGGTAGGATTGCACTGATTTTTTTTCCTGACAACTTTTCTTTAGTCACAAGTTTACCTTGAATCATTACTGTAGTAGTATTCTCTATCAACCACTCTTGAAGTAAATCAGTATCAATTTGCCAGGAATCCTTACAAACATCTATTAAAATAGGTTGTGCAGATGTATATGAAATGGCGTTTAAGGTCGCTACAAATGTTAAATTTGGAGCTATTACTATATCGTCTTTGGTTACACCTGCAAGGTTTAGTGAAACTTGAATACCAGCAGTTCCATTAATACATGCTATAGCATATTTTGCTCCTGTGTAATTCTTAATAGCTTCTTCAAATTTGTTTACATATTCTCCAGCTGAAGATATCCAGCCTGTCTCAATACAGTCCTTAACGTATTTCAACTCATTTCCACTAATATTAGGTACTGATAAAGGAATCATATTTTTATTATTTAATTATTTTTGTTGAATACATTTTTAATCTTCTCTATTTCAATCACTACAACCAAATTTTCTATTTATTTTTCATCATAATTTAATAATTTAAGCTCATTTATAATCTTGTTGTGTATATATTCATATTGGTATGAATCTAGATTAGCTCGAGACTTATTTAATGAACTTTTAAATATATTCTTATTAATATATTCTTTTGTTGAATTTGTTAACCTCTTTTTAAAAAATATACTAAACATTTTCTCCATCTCTTCGATAGGTTGAGTAACTAAATCTTCATACTTTAATTTGTAAACTCTTTTATCATCAATTTTATCTAAATCATCTAAAGTGTGTTTAATTGATTGTTTCCAAATATTAATACTGTCATCTAAAATATTATCAACATTAATTCCTGTTTTAATACCCCACTCAGAAATATGTTTAGATTTATTTAATATTTTAATTTTAAAAAAATATTTAAATAACAATGCCACAGGAATATATCTTGCCTTTTTAAAGCTATAACTAAGATTAAATTTCGCTTTTCTTTTTATTAATGTGGAACTTATACAATCCATGCCATTTCTATAAATAAATATAAATTTAGCATCATTAAAAATCCCATCAATAAAGTCAATTCTTAGTGAATTAGCACATGTCTTTTCTACTATTAACTTATTCCCGCTAATTTTTTCAATTTTTAAAAATTGTTGTTTAATAAATTGCTTTTTTCTAGGAGTTAAATCAATTTTTGTGAATCTATCAGAAACCCTATCAAAATTATCATATAACCAAATTAAATTAATTTCATCACAGTCCCATGTGAAAAAATCACTATCACTCGTTAAGATATTTCGTAAAAGATTAGTGCCAGATCTGGGAGCACCGATTATAAAAACAGGATTATTCATTTATTATTTTTTTATAAATTTGTAAAGAATCGGTCTTCAATTGTTGATTAATTTCAGCCCCACCACAGAATGCTTTTTTGAGTTTAGCTTGTTCATTAAGAATAAAATCCATCATTCCAGAATCATCATCATTTTCAAAAGACATACCTAAATTTGTATTATTTCTTAAATAATCATAAATCTCTGAATTTTTCGGGCCTTCATACAGTACTCTTACATTCATTGATATGGATGTATAAAATTTTGAGGGAACTGATATGCCTTTAAACTCTCTTCTAAGGCTTATAAAATGTAAATTTGCATTACCAACAATTGATGAAAAATCTTTATCATTTAATCGATTATGTATGGTAAGGTTCGTTAAATTATATTTATTTTTAACATTAGTTATCTCAGATTTTCGCTTTCCGGATCCAATAAAATGAAATTCAAAATTTTTGTTTTTCTGTAATTTGATTATTATTTTAATAATCGTTTCAAAATAATGTGGAACACCAATGTTGCCTGAATAAATTATTTTAAAAATGTTTAATGTTTTTTGCTCATTTTTAGACTCATACTTAGAATAATTTCTTGCAATAAAAATTTTACACTTAGGAACCCCTTTACTAACTAATAGTTCCTGCATATCTATTCCAATAACCACTATTTTGTCAAATCTTTTAATCTGAGAATTACAAACATAATTTAATGTATTTTTAAAAAAATTAAATTTTGAAAAATATCCTAGTTTAAATAACATATCAGGATAGACGTCCATAACATGAAGAACAAATTTTGTTTTTTTCGATTTAAATAATGAAAAAATCAAAAAAGATAAAGGTGGATGAGTAAAAAACACCACTGTATCAAATTTATTTTTTAAAAGTTCTTTAAGTGCTAGAGCAAAATATATTAAACTATCGAATAATTTATTCTTTTTTGACTTAGCCAAAAAATTAAAATATTGCAAATCCTTATCTGTCTCTTTTGATAAAACATAAGCATTTGCTTCAAATCCGCTTTTATTTAAATCCAAAAGTAAGTCCTCTAAAAGAGGAACAACCAAGTTATAAGTGTTGAAAAAACCTATTCTGCGTTTTTCTGACATATAGCTAAATAGTCTTTCCAATTACCCATGTCGTCCCAACTATTGGATGAAATAGGAAAATATCCAACTTTGTGTCCATGAGTTGCAACTTTATCAATCAATTCTGTAATATCCATATATTCCTTATCTATATATTTGATGACTGATTTTTCTAAAATATATAGGCCTGTATTAATAAAATATTCGTTCTTTGGTTTTTCATTAATTCCCACAACTTTATTATTATCAATATTTAAAACTCCGTAGGGATTTTCTTCAACTATTGACGCACTTACGATTGTGATTTTATTTTTTTGACTTATATGTCCACTAACTAGACTCTTATAGTCAATATTAAATAAAACATCGCAATTATTAATGATAAAGGTATCGGTTAATAGAGGGATTAATTTTAAACTACCTGCAGTTCCTGTTACACTTTTTTCCGTGATAAACTTTATTTTATAATCTTTGTCTTTAAAATATGACACAATCTCCTTAGCTTTATAATTAATTGTAAAAACAAAATCTTCTAAACCAAACTTTATGAATGAATCCATAATGTTTTCAGATATCGATTTTTTATTAATTGGAATTAAAGGCTTAGGTATTTGGTGAGTTAAAGGTCTTAATCTAGTTCCTTTTCCACCTGCCATTAATATTACAGAAATATTTTCATTAATTTTTTTGTCAATTTTTGAACTAAAAAAATCACTCCATACGTATATAAAGACTAGTATATTATCTTCATTAACTATTGGCATCACCTTAATAGTCTTATTAAACATTAAATTCTTAATTTCGTCCTCATCTTGAGATTCTTTACCGAAAATTATATCATCATAATTTCTTAACACACCACTTACATGTGAATTTAGTGGTTTCCCTTTAAGGATTCCACGTTGAATATCTCCTATAGTCACTATTGATTTAAAACTATAATTTTCTTCACAAACCACAAGAAGCTTTTCATCATTTAGCTCCATTATATTCATGCATTCAAATAAAGATATATTTGAACTAATTATTAAACTCGAATATTTCATTTAAAATTTTAATTAGGTTAGAATTATTATTATTAAATATAAGCTCTGGCTTTTTTAAGCTAGATTTATTAATTACTGAATGTTCTACAATATCTGCAATAGATTTTGGTGAATCAGGATTGAATTTAGCAGATGGAACTAAAACATCTTCAACATAGGGAAGTCTACTAGTTATAACGTAGTTATCAAGAATAGTACCTTCAACTAATGCATAACCAAAAGTTTCTAATAATGATGGAAATATGGTGAATTCTGAATTATAAATCTCTCTATACACATCCTTTGAAGACAGGAAACCACTCTTGTTTACATTTTCAATTTGAACACCCATACTTTTTAAGAAATCGATTCTTCTTGTCAGTTTAGTGTTATTTTCCTTTATCGATAATTTTAATTTAAAACTATATCCTCTATGAAACAATAATTCCCAAGCTTCAAGTAAATTATAATGGTTTTTATGAGGAGCTGTAGAACTCATATATATAAAAGTATTCGATTCCATTTTTCTTTTTAAAGTAGTCTTAATATAATTCAATTTGTCAAATTCATAAAATGGAGTAATTACTATTTGTGTTGCAGCAATTTTAGTTGAATTTTGAAGTAAATTTTTAACTTCTTTCGTAGGAACAATAATAGCGTCAATATTTTTAATTGAATAATTAAAATACTTTTTCTTTAGATTCCAAAAGAAGCTGCTTTTTTTAAAATAGTTTACTTGTAATAAATTTAAATTACTAAAGTTGACTATTTTTTTTACACCCTTTATATTTAAACCGTAATTTCCAAAAAAAATAATCCCATTAACATTAGGGTTATTTGAAACGTATTTCTGAATAATTTTTTTTTTGTTAATAAAATTTAAATTTGAAAAAATTAATAAATCTAAAGAAGGACAAAATTCTTTAAGTTTATTATTACCTATTATGTTAAAATCAATTTTATATTCCTTTAAAATATCAGCAAAGCAAACTATCTGATTCATCATGCCAATACTTTTTACGTTGGATGCTTCAATCAATAATAATTTTTTCATAAATTTCATTTAAAGTTAAAATATCTATTTTATTGTTATTTCTATAGATAACTATTTTTTTTAAAAGCTCTTCAAGAAGGTCAAAATTACTATCTGTTTTATGTCCAAAATCATAGGGATGAAACCAAATAGAAAAAACATTTTTATTTGTGATAGCCTTATCTATTCCATTTATAGTTCTTGAAACTAATGTCTTTTTTAAAAAAAAGGATTTTAAATTACTCTTAGGAAGACAGAAATATTGGGACGATTGGATTCCCAACGTATTATTTGGATATATTTTATACCCCATATGCTCATTATAAATACAGCTTAATCTTGATACCTTATCCATAAAACTATTACTTGTATCAAATATATTACCTCTAAAAACATTTAAACCAAGATCCTTAATAACATCTAAATGTCCAATTTCATTTTTTGGAAATACCAAACTATTAATTATATTATTCGCTTTTTCTTTCAACAGAACATTATTTTTTTTTAAATCATCCGAAAAAAGCAATCTACTCTTTTTAGAGTCTTTAATTGAAGAGTGATAAATATGTGAAAACGTATGTGAAGAAATATCATGTTTGACATATGACTTATTTATTATTTCAAAAATTTTTGGATAAAAAAATGCATCCTCTTGATCTTTTAGTAAGAAATCATCATTTGTTGATCTACTTTGATCATTTGCTAAATACGTTTTAACATCATTTTTATTAGCTAGTGAATAAGCACCGCAAATTGCTAAGTTCACTTTAATATTGTACTTGTCAAATAACTTTAATAATCGGGGAATTACAATTTGACTTTTTTTACACATCTCTAAATAATCATGTCTATTTTCATAAGGCAACCACCCCCATGCACCTTCAACATCTAGCGATATGTTGATTATCCCTTTTTCTAATTTATGTGTCATTTTATTTTTCTATAATCCAAGTGAATTCATTTTTATCTAAATATTTAAATAATTTATTATTTCTAATTCTCCAATCTTTCATAAATTCTTTACGTAATTTTTCATGAGAGTTTTCTGTAGTTTTTGTTTTTTTAATAAAAGAATAACGCAAAAATGATCCAATATAAAATCTTATGATTCTAGTACTTTGAATTAATCTAAAGAATTTAAGAGTACGTAAAATTAAAGATCTAAATTTTCTGTACAAAAACCAAATTGGACCATTATTTATTGTGCCACTTTGATTAAAAAACTTAGGAGTAGATTCCAAAGATCTACAAGTAATTTTTTGTAATTTTTGAATTGATTTTTGTGAATTCATTTTTTCTGTAGAAATAAAAAAAAATGAGCCTTCATCTAAATAATCTATTACAGGATTTAACCATTTATAATAATCAGATCTATCAATAGACCTATAAGACTCAAGTTTTGAATTAGAGGAGTTTTTACTTATAAACGTTTCTAACGATTCATTTATGTCAACTTCACCTATTTGTTTCCCGTGTTTATGGAATGAAATCACTCTATCAAATGGATCTCTCAATAAGAAAATTATTAATAATTCAGATTTATTAAATAACTTTTTAAGATTAAATAAAAAATTATTATTATACATATAATCTGGAGAAATATCTACTTTTAAAATATTATTATAACCTTTTTTAAAATTGTCATCATAATTCTCAATGCTTGTTAAATTGATTTGATTCAATAAATAATCAATTTGTTTTTCTTTAGAAGTATTAAAACCATTTTCACTCAAATAATAATAAAGAGATGTAGAACCACTTCTATTAGACCCCGGAATAATTAAATATTTTTTCATATTTTGAGTGATGCAATAGATAAAGCAATAATTGCTCCTGGGGTTAATAATCCATTTACGTTACTGGATACAGTTAAATTTAAAATAACTAGAATAAAAAGTGAAGAATAAAGATAATTTGATGAAATAAAAGAATCAAAAAAAGATTTTACTAGTAATATATAAATCCAACAAGAAATTAATAAACCAATAACTCCAATTGTATAAAAGTTCGACAAAATAAAATTATGAATATATCTACCTTCAAAAGATTCAGCAAATCCGGCTCCTAAAAAAACATTATCAATCGAACCAAAAACATTTATATACTGATCGAGTCTTGTTTCTTCTTCGAATGAAAAAACTCTGTTATTTTCAAATATATTGAAATTTAAAAATAAAAATAAAATCAAGAAAATTGGTAATATATACTTCAATTTCATATACTTTGAAAAATACCATATAAGTGTAAAAATTGCTCTTCTAGAAAATGAAATTAGAGTGAATAAAAAATAAACAACTCTCATTTTTCTGAAAGGTGTATTTGAAACAAGTAAATATAAAACTGCAAATATTTCTCCATATGTGTTTCGAAAAATTAAACTAGAATTAAAATCCTCTTCTAAACCAATATTTAGAAATTCATATACATTTAAGAATAAACCATATGTTAATTTATAATAACTGAAATTTGTAAATACAAATAAAGAATAATTTGAAATAAAAAATATTGCAACCAATACTAACATACCTAATGAAAAGCCTAAAATGATTATATTAGAATATTGTGTAAATCCAATTTTTTTGTTAAGATTGATTAAAACTCCTAAAAAAGCTACATTCAGTAGGTTTTTAACTAAAACAAACCATTCATTAAAATTCCCAATTAAGAAAACTGAATAAATAAATATTAATAATAAGAAGGAATTATAGATTTTATTAGAAAAAATAATAGGATTTTTTATCAAATAAAAAATAAAGAAGATTATAATTAATACACTTACAATTTGATTAATACTTAAACCTCCTAAAAAACTTAATTTAAGAAAGTAAAAAGGGAGGGAAAAAAAGTAAATGTATAATAATTTGATAATAATTTTAATCATTTTTATAACGAATAATATAAGATCTTATTTTTCTATATAAAATTTTATTTAAAAAACCAATTACAAATGAATATATATGAAATAATTTTAGTAATGGCTTATTAATCTCTGTCAAACTAGGTTTATACTCAAATTCATCAAAAAAATTTTTCAATTTCAATTCAATATAGCCAACTTGAATATAATTTAATTTATTTTTCCACAAATTTAATCTTGAATTACTTATGGGTTTAGTCGTTTTAAAATGATGACTTTGAACCTTATTGAAACCTTTTTCTTTTCTAGCATGAAATTTGAGTAGATCATTTGAATAAGGTATCTCAAGAAAATTACAGACTAAATTTAAAGAAGATTCTATTTCTGACACTAAGTCTTCATACTTTATGACCAAATAATTATCAGATTTTTTATTTTTTTCATGCTCGCTTTGGACATGTGTATATAAATTTGCAACTTCATATGAAGATGAAGGACCAAATGGTTGAGACAAATAAGATGAAAGAACATCTCGTGGATCTCTAACAATATGGATTACTTTTAATGAATAATTCTTCATTAAATAACTTGCGTTTAGAAAGTGCCTAGGTGTCTTTTCTCCTAAAATGTATTTATTTGAATTTTGAGAAGCACTAATAATAATGCTGAAAAAAACTTTATCCTCAATACAAGAAATATTTATACCATTAAATACTCTTTCAAATATTTCGAATTGAATCTTATACTCTTTTATCCACCAGTAATTATTTAATAAATTAAATATTTGCTGTATGGATTTATCCTTAAAGTTATTTTTTTTTATTAGATAAGAGTAATACCTCGTTTCGTGAGCAACAAAAACATCTGGATGATAATTCAATATCTGTTCTAATAAAGTCGATCCGTTTCTGCCACTGCCTACTATAATAAAGAATTTTTTATTCATGTTTTAAATAGAACTCAGTTTTAATTTATAATAATTTTTCATGTGTACATGAATTAAAAAATTAACTATCAAAACAGATATTAAATGAGAAACAACTCCACCGTAGAGACCGTATATTTTAATTAAGAAATAGGAAAAAACACTTATGACCAGACTTGAAATAAGTAATTTTTTTGCAATTTCCAGTCTACTTGGACAATATGAAGCAACCAATATTGTAGGCCCAAAAAGAACATTAATTAATTGTATAATGCATAAAAGGATTAAAACAAGTTTAAATTTTAAAAATTCAGCTCCAAAAAAAGATAAAATATGATCACTCAGAAATATAATAATTATGCATAATAAAATGGAAAATGGAAAAGCAATTTTATTATTCTTCCTTATAGAAGATTGCAATAAATCTTGGTTGTTAAATTTAAAATATTTTCCAATTGAAGGAGCTAATAAACTATTGATAGTAACAAGAAAAATAGGTATTATTGTTGCTATTTTAATAGAAAGACTAAAAATTCCATTTTCGTAATTTTTATTTAATAAACCAAATATATAAATTTCAAGACTAGGAAGCGCTATTATAGCCAGTGAAAAAAAAGACATAGTAAGCCCTTGCTTAATATACTTCTCTCTGTTATTAAATTTCACTTTTATTAAAGGGTATTTATAAAAAAGAAAAAGCATAAAAGGAAATAAGGAAATAATATATAAATTTAAAACGTTGTCTACTTGATTTGGAACCAAGACTAATAAAAGTATAATAAAAATTAATGGCCGTATTATTCTTAGAATAATATCTCCAAAAATTACTTGATTATTTCCTTTATAAATTGATGAAAGTATAATAAGCAGACTATTAAGCATTAAACCTGCAATAAAATAAAGCTTATACTCATTTAAATTAAAAAAAGAGAATAACAGTCCAATAATAATTGTAAGGATTATTGCAACTTGAGAAGTGTTAGAAATGATTTCCGCCTTAAATTTATAATTTCTGAAAGAAAACTGGTTTATAATTAATCTGTCACCACCTAAAATTACGATTGTAGAACAAAAATTAATTAAAGAGAGAACAAAATTAAACTCCCCGTACTGACTTACATCAAGATATGAAGTCAAAAGTTTTTGAACACCAAACAATAAAAGCATTGAAAAAAACTTTACAGTTAATATTATATATTTATTTTTCATTTTTAAAAGCCTGATAATTTAGTCAAATTACTATCTGATATTGTATGCTACTTATTAATATATTCTGATTTTAATAAAGCTATTAATACTAAAAGGTATAAAGCTTAAAAAATAATACATTTACTTGTTAGTCTTTAGTATTAATCTTGACTAACGATCATTAATAACCTCATAATAATAATTACAGTTTAAATATTGAACTTCAGAAAATCATGTCTTAGAAATTTATATTAAATAAAAAATATTGATTTTTGTTTTTTATTTAGAATGACTATAAAATAGTTAATTCAACACTTTATTAATTAAAATTGTGATGTTAATCGTTACTAACTCTTTACCAAAAACCAATTATTCAATAATTCTTTACGGTTATATAACATGGTACTCTTAGTAAACCAATCAATAACCTCAAAGCCCGAATGCTCACAAATGGCTTGACCTGCTGCCGTATCCCACTCCATGGTTGGGGCAAAACGCGGGTAGCAGTTAGCAGTGCCTTCAGCTACCATGCACAATTTTAAGGAACTTCCTTTAGAGATTAAATTCACTTCTCCATGGAGATCACGCATTTTTTGCACATAGGTTTCCGTTTCTGGAGACATGTGAGATCTACTCGCCACAATGGTAAAGGTTTTATCTTCTCGTTGCAAGGGTAATTTGTTTCCATTTGAAATTAATGTTTCAAGATCATAATTTTCAAGATCAACAGCCACTTTAAAAGCACCCATTTCTTTGGAAGAAAAATACAACTCACCCGTTACCGGCACAAAAACAACCCCAATTCGGGGTTTTTGGTTTTCAATTAGGGCAATATTCACGGTAAACTCTCCATTTCGATTTATAAATTCTTTGGTCCCATCTATAGGGTCTACAATCCAAAGTTGGCTCCAATCCTTTCGCTCTTCATAAGCAATGGATTTTCCTTCCTCAGAAAGTACTGGAATATCCGTCTTTGATAAAAAAAACATAATCACATTGTGAGAGGCTGTATCTGCTTTCGTTAAGGGAGAGTTGTCTCCTTTAATTTCTACATCAAATTCACCTGAATAGTAAATTTCTAGAATGGCTTTACCAGCTTCTAAAGCTGTATTAATAGCTGTGTGTAATAGCTGCTTCATCATTATATAATCATCCCCGCTCCAATAGTTTCATTGGTTTGTTCATCAATGATAATCACAGATCCTGTTTGTCGGTTTCTTCTGTATGCATCATAAAACAGGGGTTTAGAAGTGCGTATTGAAATACGCCCGATGCCATTCATTTCTATTTTATCAATGTTTTCGATACGGTGTAAGGTGTTGATGTCCACTTTATACTTTAATTCTTTCACCATTGCAATGCATTCATTGGTGGTGTGCTTTATAACCACCTTAGTACGAGCTTGTAGAGGATTACTATTCATCCAAGTTACTAAAACTTCTAAATCTTGACCTACTTCAGGAATGTTATTTTCTCGGACAATCATGTCGCCTCGACTGGTATCTATTTCATCTTCTAAGGTCATAGTAACCGACATAGGAGCATAAGCCTCTGCAATTTGTTCCCCATTCAATTCAATGGTTTTAATGGTAGAGACAAATCCTGAAGGTAAAGTTTTTATTCTGTCACCAGGCTTAAAAACTCCACCATCAATTCGACCTGCAAAACCTCTAAAATCTTGGTTCTCTAGGGTATGAGGACGAATCACTGATTGAATAGGAAAACGACAATCTATGTGATTGTAATCACTGGAAATGTGAACCGTTTCGAGATGGTACATCAAAGTACTCCCTTTGTACCAGTCCATATTTTCAGATTTATTGACCACGTTATCTCCTGTAAGGGCTGAAATTGGAATAAATTGGATATCGCTAATATTCAATTTAGTTGCAAAAGATTTAAAGTCTGCAATAATTTTGTAGAAAACGTCTTCACTGTAATCCACTAAATCCATTTTGTTAACACAAACAATGGCATGTGGTATACGTAATAAAGAGGCAATAAAAGAGTGTCGATGCGTTTGTTCTAGCATCCCCTTACGGGCATCAATTAAAATAATGGCTAGATTGGCAGTAGAAGCCCCTGTAACCATATTCCTAGTATACTGGATATGTCCTGGTGTATCAGCCACAATAAACTTTCTTTTTGGTGTTGCAAAATAACGGTAGGCTACATCAATAGTAATACCTTGCTCCCGCTCAGACTTCAAGCCGTCTGTTAATAATGACAGATCCACATAATCAAAGCCTTTGTTTTTACTAGACTCTTCTACGGCGTCTAACTGGTCTTGAAAAATAGATTTACTATCATAAAGCAATCTTCCAATCAGGGTACTTTTTCCGTCATCTACACTCCCTGCAGTAGTAAATCGTAATAATTCTATATCTTGATATTCCATATGTTTTATTTTCTAAAAGTAACCTTGTTTTTTTCGATCTTCCATGGCGGTTTCAGCCCGTTTATCATCTGCTCGACCACCTCGTTCAGTGGTTCTAGTAGTAGCTATTTCCTCGATGATCTTCGTTAAATCATCTGCCTCAGATTCTACAGCACCTGTGATAGGCATATCTCCACAGGTTCTGTAACGAATGGTCATATTTACAACTTCTTCACCTGGTTTTAATTTGATAAATTCAGAATTTGCTAATATAACACCATCACGGACAACGCAATCACGTTGATGAGAAAAATAGAGTGAGGGTAAATCAATATTTTCTAGTTTAATATACTCCCATACATCTATTTCTGTCCAGTTAGAAATAGGAAACACTCGAAAGTGTTCACCATAATTTTTTCGTCCATTGAAAAGGTTCCACAACTCTGGACGCTGGTTTTTAGGGTCCCATTGACCAAATTCGTCACGGTGTGAGAAAAAACGTTCTTTGGCACGTGCTTTTTCTTCATCACGTCGTGCGCCTCCCATAGCAGCATCCACTTTGTGTTCTTCTAATGTATCTAACAAAGAAACTATCTGCAGTGCATTTCGTGATGCGTCTGCACCAGTTTCTTCTTTGGCGCGTCCTTTGTCAATTGATTCTTGTACAGAGCCAACGATTAATTGAACCCCTAATTCTTCCACTAAAGCATCACGAAAAGCAATGGCTTCAGGAAAATTATGACCTGTATCAACGTGAATTAAAGGGAATGGTATTTTTGCAGGATAAAAGGCTTTTTTAGCCAAATGAGTTAGTAAAATGGAATCCTTTCCTCCAGAAAACAACAAAACAGGATTCTCAAATTGAGCTGCTATTTCGCGGATTACAAATATGGCCTCAGATTCTAACTCTCGTAAATGATTGATTATATAATTACTCATGTGCTAGGTTTTAACTTTTTATTTATAAAATTTATGATTATTTCAACACTTTCTTCAATAGAGTGACCATCAGTGATTACCTCTAAATCTGGATTAATGGGCGCTTCGTATGGAGCAGAAATCCCTGTCATATTTTTAATTTCTCCAGATCGTGCTTTTTTGTAGAGGCCTTTTACGTCTCTTCTCTCGCATTCTTCTAGCGAGGTGTTTACAAAAATTTCAATGAAATTATCTGTACCTACAATTTGTTGAACTTCTTCTCGGTCTTTGATATAAGGTGATACAAAAGCAGCTAAGGTTATCACGCCAGCATCCAGCATCAAATTACTGATTTCAGCGATGCGTCGTATGTTTTCTGTTCGATCTTCTGGGGCAAAACTTAAATCTTTGTTAATTCCTTGACGGATATTATCGCCATCTAAAACGTAGGTCATTCTATTCTGCTCATGCAAGGCTAATTCTACCAAGTTTGCCAAGGTAGATTTCCCAGAACCCGACAAACCAGTGAACCAAAGCAAAAATGCTTTGTGTCCTTGATTTGCTTCTCGTAACTCTTTTGTCACCCTAAAAACATGCTTTACTGTATTCAAACTCATACTTGTAAAATTTTATAATTCTGACCTCTTTTTTAAAATACTGATTTGCTTCAGTTTCTTCAATTTATTTCTTTTATCTAATCCGAAATTTATTTTATACCATACTTTTTCGTGACCATAATACAAAAGCATTTTTGAAACCGTTTCAGATAGTCCAATCTTAATACCTATTAATGGGTTACCTATTATTAGCCAACTAAAAACAACAGTATCTATAGTTCCAAAAAAACGCCATGAAAAAGTTTTGATAATATGTCTTTTGTTTGAATCTGTCATACCAGATTTAAACCAAGCCTGTTCATGGATATAATACCAAATCAATTTTGTAAACGTAGTAATTAATGAAACACTTAATCCTTCATTAATATCACTTGTGATAAGCCAAGCAAATAATAAGGTGTCAATGCTTCCTATAATTCTCCATGAGATAGACTTAGCAATATGTCTTTTTGATATTTTCAAGCTATTTTTTTAAACTAATTTGATATTAAGTTTTATTTATTTTACTCTGCCTGTTTCAAGATTTTATGACCAGCCTTTAATAAATCGACATCTTTTTTCATCAACTTCACATCGGATTGCATCATGTCTTTTACCAACGAAGCCAAATCATGTGCTGCCACCCAGCCTAATTTTTCTTTAGCCTTGGTAGGGTCTCCAATCAATAAATCAACTTCCGTTGGGCGAAAATAAGAGGGATCAATGGACAAAACTTCTTTACCAATATTTAATTGGTGATCGTTGTTACTACAAGACTTTACAAATGCCTTCTCGTTAACACCCTGTCCTTTAAACTCTAATTCGATACCAACTTCTTTAAATGCCATTCTGACAAAATCTCGAACAGTATTTGTCTTTCCTGTAGCTATCACCCAATCTTCAGGCTCATCTGCTTGTAAAATCATCCACATCATGCGAACATAATCTTTGGCATGTCCCCAATCTCTTTTAGCATCTAGATTTCCCAAGTAAAATTTCTCTTGTAATCCTAGCGCAATCTTTGCAACCGCACGAGTAATCTTTCGTGTTACAAAAGTTTCTCCTCTTCTTGGAGATTCATGATTAAACAAAATACCATTACACGCAAAAATATTATAAGCCTCACGATAATTTTTTGTAATCCAAAAACCATATATTTTTGCAACACCGTATGGTGATCTTGGATAAAATGGAGAATTTTCATCATAAAATCCTTTATCATTTTTATTTTCTGGCATTCCACCGTATAGTTCAGAAGTGGAAGCTTGATAGATTCTTGTTTTCTTTTCAAGTCCTAAGATTCGAACAGCTTCTAATATTCGTAAAGTTCCTAATCCATCAATATTACCTACATATTCTGGGGTATCAAAAGAAACTGCAACATGAGACATAGCTCCTAAATTGTATATCTCATCAGGTTGACATTCTTGAATGATACGTGTCAAATTCATCGCATCTGATAAATCTCCATAATGCAATTTCAATCGTTGATCTGGATGGTGTGGATCTTGATATAAATGATCGATTCTATCAGTATTAAATAGTGATGATCTTCTTTTTATACCATGCACCATATATCCTTTTTCTAACAATAGTTCAGCTAAATAAGAACCATCTTGTCCTGTAATCCCAGTAATTAACGCAACTTTCATGATTATAATTTTATTTCTTTAAATGTATTTATGTTATTTAAAAACCATTGGTAGGTCTTTTTAATACCTTCTTCTAGTTCTGTTGAATACTCCCATCCGCTTTTTTTCATTTTAGAGACATCCATTAGTTTTCTTGGCGTACCATCTGGTTTACTTGCATCCCAAAGAATTTTTCCTTGATGTCCTGTTACACTTTGAATGGTCTCTGCTAATTTTTTAATTGTAATATCTTTTCCAGCACCTATATTGTACAAGTATTCTGGTAAATTATTTTCTAGAGCGTATACCACAGCTTCTGCCATATCATCAACAAATAAAAACTCTCGCATGGGAGTTCCACTTCCCCATAACGTTACGTCTGAATTGTTATTTATTTTAGCCTCATGAAATTTACGCAGCATTGCAGGTAAAACATGAGACGTTTTTAAATCAAAATTATCAAAATACCCGTACAAGTTTGTAGGCATTAAACTCACATACTCTTTCTTATATTGTTTGCGAATCGCTTGACATGCTTTTACTCCAGTAATTTTTGCAATGGCATACCACTCATTAGTGGGTTCTAAAGAATCTGTTAATAGGTATTCTTCTTTTAAAGGCTGAGGTGCAAACTTAGGATAGATACAAGAACTCCCTAAGAAAATAAATTTCTCAATATCAGCCTTATGTGCGCCATCTATTAAATTATTCTGAATCTGCATATTCTCCATTAAAAACTGGTACGGGAAATCATTATTGGCAAGGATCCCTCCAACTTTTGCAGCTGCATCAATAACTACTTCGGGTTTTTCTTGATTGTAGAAATCTAAAACAGCCAGTTGATTTCTGAGATCAAGTTCAGCGCTAGTTTTTCCAATCAAATTACAATATCCTTTAGAAGTTAAAGTTCGCCAAACGGCGGATCCAACCATTCCTCTGTGGCCAGCGATGTATATTTTAGTGTTTTTTGTAATCACTTTATTATTTTTTCTCGACTACCATCGGTAGTCTGTTTTTTTAACAGCTCATTTAAACTAAAAACATTACTTTGTACTACGGCTTCGCCGACACTACTCACAGTAATGGAAATTCTTGACCAAAAAAAATTAACTGATTAATTCAGTTGAAATGATACAATAGCTCCCAATTTTTTTAACTGAGCCAAACAATTTTTTCCTTTTACAGAGATTACAGTTGCTTCCTCTTCTAATAAAGGAACTTTCACCGTTTCACCAACTTCTAACTCTTTTTGTTTAGAGTAATAGGTGTTCTCTAAATAATATTTCATTGCCAACACTTCTTCATTAGAGACTTCGGCTCGTTTTTGGTTTTCAAATAAATATCGAACCACACCTGCTACCTCAAATACCTTATTTACCTCCTTTTCATGAATATTCACTAACACCATACAAGGTAACAAAGGCACTAGTATTTTTTTCTTTCTATCAGACCATTGTCTGATCTCCATTCTAGTGGGCGTATAATTTTCAATCCCTAAAACTGACAGTCTTTGCGAGACTTTGATTTCAGTTCTAGGTTTGGTATAGACAACTAACCATTTCTTAGAATCCAGAGCTGTCATTTATGATGGATTGTTTTTAATTTGCTTGATCATATCTAATAGAGGCTCTTTAGCTAACAAATACCCAATACCTACAATCACTCCCAAAAACAACCAAATAATGACAATGAGACTACGTTTTGGTGCAGATTTTTCTGTTGGCACTACGACTGGCTTCAAAAGAGAAAACACTGGGGTGTCTTTTGCTACCTGTAATTTTACTTGCTCTAACTGAGTCACTACATTTTGAAATACGGAAGTGGCTACTTGAAGTTCTGCCTCTAAACGAGTTTGCGCATTCGAAAAACTGCTTCTAGAGATGTTTAAATTCCGATCTTTAAAATTAGCCAAATTGTCTTGCGCTTCAATTAACAGTTTGTTTTTGATGGTATATTGTTCTTCTAGATAAGCTAGCAATTCAGAACTAGACTTTGTTTTAATGGCGATGATTTGATTCTGTAAGATATTTTCTCCATTTTTCACCAGTTGTGCTGCTAATTGAGGAAGTTTGCTAGTAGCTGTTATTTCTAAATACCCATCTTTGTCATTGATATTAATAGTTAACATTTCATCAATCTCTTTAAAATACTCAAACTCTTCTTCAGAGATAGTATTCATCCCTTCCACAGATTGTAAAGAGGCTTCTTTAGTTTCAGATTTGAACCATCCAATAATTTTTGATGGCAAGCCAATAGTGTACTCTTTTACTGTTCCAAAAAAGGAAGAAGAGGAAGCTTCTTGTTCAAAAAAGTCTCTTAAAGAAGTTACCTTATCTAAATTTAAAAGCGGCGCCTCTAACAATTCTTTTTTGAAGGTGTAGCTCTCCAAAATTTTCCCGTACAACATCGGAGAAATCTCTTTAGCGCCCTCCATACTAGAACCAATATTAATCCCTGCTAAAGAGGCCAATCCTTTTAACCCACTACTACCTCCTGAAGAACCTCCACTAGAGTTTGGGGTAAACATGGAAGAAGCTGTATACGTATTAGGAGTCGATATGGCTACAAGAACACCTACAACGGATGCAATAACAGCTGATTTGATGACAAATTTTCTACCCGCCCAAACTTTAGAGATTAGGGCAATGATGTCTATTTGATCTTCTGCTTCTATATGTGGTTGTTGAGAACTATTCATACCTCTATAAATTTTTAGTTAAAATTATAGTTGTTAAGGCTCCGGTGACCACTCCAAAAATTCTTACAAAATCATCTAAAAATTTACTTTTACCATCATCTATTTTTTCAGGTTTTTCGGTGATGATAATTTGAGCTCCAGGATATATTGTTGGATTTTGAAACAATCCTATTTTTTCTGATTTTCCATTAGCTTGAAGCACCACCATACTTTTTAATATAATATTTAGCCTTCTTTCCTTTATCCCAACTAAAGATGGTAGGGTTTACAAGACCTCCTGTTGTTTTTATAGGGTCTAAATTAGAACCTATCACCAGGATATCCTCATCTATTAAAAACGTACCTTGGCTGTCTAAGCTTTTATTTATATCTACAAATAGCTTAAGGCTATCTCTAACAATATAGGAGCTTTTTATATTAGAATTAGAAGTGAAACCACCAGCTAAATCAATTATTTTTTTCATAGAAACTTGATCATTATCAAGAACAATGTTCTGAGGGTACTT
>Ga0209223_10002033_pt1 | contig 21013 bp, 23 predicted proteins | sample COG_06_FD_184750 | JGI IMG/M metagenome (GOLD analysis project Ga0209223, IMG submission 184750) | Pelagic Microbial community sample from North Sea - COGITO 998_met_06 (SPAdes) (version 2) | ecosystem: Environmental > Aquatic > Marine > Neritic zone/Coastal water | place: Helgoland, sampling...
TAATTTGCAAAACCTTCCCACTTATCACCAATTTTATCTTTACATTTTTCTGCAGCAGAATTGACATCAAATAAAGTGCCATATGCATCAAAAATTATTGCTTTAATATTTTTCATAAATTAACTTAACATTAATGAGTAATATTAGATTATTTTTTAAGGAAAGTTTATCAATAAATTTAACTGCTAAGCTTGATAAATCACAATCTCATTATCTATCAAAAGTTATGAGAGCTAAAGAGAATGAAGTTTTTTCTTTATTTAATAACAGTGGAGAGTGGGAAGCAAACATTTTAAATATTTCAAAAAGTATTGTTGAATTTAATATTACAAAGCAATTAAGACAAAAAGAAAATTCCAAAGAATTGTGGTTAGCTTTTTCACCAATTAAATCCAATTATTTTAACTTTATGATTCAAAAAGCGACAGAGTTAGGAATTACAAAGTTTTTGCCTATTATTTTCGATCGAACAATCGTTAGAAAGATAAATAAAGAGAGATTAGAAAAAGTTATAATAGAAGCAGCTGAACAATCGAATAGAATTCAAGTTCCTAATGTCGAAGATTCTCAAAATCTTAATAATTTTTTAGATAAGAATGAAGTTGATTTAATTTTTACAGATCTTAATTCAAATAACAAAAAGGTAGATTTAAAAAAACTTAGTAAAAAGCCAACTTGTATAATCGTTGGTCCTGAGGGAGATTTTTCTGAGGAAGAAAGAAAAGAGATTCTCTCATATCGAGATGTTCAAGCCATAAAAATTAACGAAAATATCCTAAGATCTGAAACAGCAGTTATTTCTGCTATATCAATCATAAATTACGCGATTAATTGATATTTTGTCGCGAAAACTAAAGTGTAATTTTTTAAAAGACGATCTATATAGTGTTAAAAAATGAAAAAATTTTTATATATATTTCTATCTGCATTTACAGCTTCAAGCGCTTTAGCCAACCAACCAAAAAATTGGCAATTAGGTTTTCAAGAACCTGCCTCAGATGGAATGAGAGATATTGTTAGTTTTCACAATAATCTTTTGCTTCCAATAATTATTGCAATTAGCGTATTTGTTTTATTTTTAATGGTATATGCCAGTATTAGATTTAGAGCTTCACGAAATCCTAATCCATCTAAAACAACTCATAATGTTACAGTTGAAATTTTATGGACATTAATTCCATGCTTAATTTTAATTGTAATGGCAGTTCCATCTTTTAAAATTTTATATAAACAAGATACAATTCCAAAAGCTGATGTTACTGTTAAAGCAATAGGATACCAGTGGTACTGGGGTTATGAATATCCTGATGAAAATATAATTTTTGAATCTTACATGATTGAAACTAAAGATTTAAAGAAAAATCAACCAAGATTATTAACTGTAGATCACGAAGTTGTAGTTCCGGTAAATAAAGTAATTAAAGTATTAATTACTGCAAACGATGTACTTCATGCATGGGCACTTCCATCTTTTGGAGTGAAAAGAGATGCGGTACCAGGAAGAATTAATGAAACTTGGTTTAAAGCAGATAAAATTGGAACTTATTATGGTCAATGTTCTGAACTTTGTGGAATTAAACATGCTTTTATGCCAATCACTGTAAGAGTTGTTTCTGAAGAGGATTATGCAGAATGGCTTACAGGTGCAAAAATTAAATTTGCAAAAGAACCATTATTAGAAAATGAAAATATAAAACTAGCGAGTAACTAATATGTATACACAAACAGCATCACACGACGATCATCATACACCAACAGGTTGGAAGCGATGGGCTTATTCAACTAACCACAAAGATATTGGTACAATGTATTTAATATTTGCAATTGTTGCAGGTGTTATTGGTACAGCATTTTCAGTTTTAATGAGAATGGAATTGATGCATCCTGGTGATGGAATTTTAGGTGGTAATTATCACTTATATAATGTTTTGGTTACTGGTCATGGTTTGATCATGATTTTCTTTATGGTGATGCCAGCTATGATTGGTGGTTTTGGAAATTGGTTTGTACCTATTATGATTGGTGCACCTGATATGGCCTTTCCAAGAATGAATAATATTTCATTTTGGTTATTACCAACTTCATTTATTTTATTAATACTTTCAATTTTTATGGATGGCCCTCCAGGTCAAACAGGAGTTGGTGGTGGTTGGACTATTTATCCTCCTTTATCATCTAAAGCTGGACAGCCAGGACCTGCAATGGACTTTGCTATTTTAAGTTTACACTTAGCTGGTGCTTCTTCAATTTTAGGAGCAGTAAACTTTATTACTACAATTTTAAATATGAGAACGCCTGGTATGACACTGCATAAAATGCCTTTGTTTGCTTGGTCTATTTTAGTTACTGCTTTTTTATTATTATTATCTTTGCCAGTTTTAGCTGGAGCAATCACAATGCTTTTAACAGATAGAAATTTTGGTACTGCCTTTTTTGATGCACAAACAGGAGGAGATCCAGTTCTGTTTCAGCATTTGTTTTGGTTCTTTGGCCATCCTGAAGTTTATATTTTAATTTTACCGGGCTTTGGTATGATCAGTCATATCATTTCAACATTTTCAAAAAAACCTGTCTTTGGTTATTTAGGAATGGCTTATGCCATGGTTGCAATTGGAATAGTTGGTTTTGTTGTTTGGGCTCACCACATGTACACTGTTGGTTTAAGTACAGATACAAAAGCATATTTTTTAGCTGCCACAATGATTATTGCAGTTCCAACAGGAATTAAAATATTCTCCTGGATTGCTACAATGTGGGGTGGATCTATTTCATTTAAAACACCTATGGTTTGGGCTTTAGGATTTATATTTTTATTTACAGTTGGTGGAGTTACAGGAGTAGTTCTTGCTAACGCAGGTGTTGATACTGCAATGCATGATACGTACTATGTAGTTGCTCACTTTCACTACGTATTATCTTTAGGTGCGGTATTTGCAATCTTTGCAGGTTTTTATTATTGGTTTGGTAAAATGTCTGGGTACGAATATTCAGAATTTTTAGGTCAATTACATTTTTGGTTAACTTTTATAGGTGTTAACTTAGTATTTTTCCCTCAACACTTTTTGGGACTAGCTGGTATGCCTAGAAGATATGCTGATTATCCAGATGCTTTTGCCGGATGGAACTACATATCATCAATTGGATCTTACATATCTGTTATTGGTCTATTGGTATTTTTTGTAAATTTAATTTATTCTTTTTCAAAGAAAAAAGCTGCAGCCCAAAACCCTTGGGGTGAAGGTGCTACTACTTTAGAATGGACTGTTCCATCTCCACCAAACTTTCATACTTTTGAAGAGTTACCAAAGTTTGAGGATGAAGAAAGTCTTGAAAAATCTACTAGCTAATTAACAATTTAGATTTTTTAAACCAGGAATTAATGATTAAGTCTAAATTAAAAAATAGGAATTTAAGCCAGGAAGATGTTTTCAATTTTTCTGAACTTTTTAAGCTAATGAAACCAAGAGTGATGTCATTAGTTATCTTCACATGTGCCGTAGGTTTATTAATGGCACCAAATATTATTCCAACTAAAGATGCAATTATTGGAATTATATTAGTATCAATTGGAGCGGGAGCAGCAGGAGCACTAAATATGTGGTACGAGTCTGATCTTGATGCGCTAATGTCCAGAACTTGTTTAAGGCCAATACCAACAGGTAAAGTTAATAAAAATCAAGCACTAGTATTTGGTATAGCTCTTTCAATATTTTCGGTAATAGCACTTGATTTTTTTGCCAACAGAATATCTGCGGGCTTATTGTTGTTTACTATCTTGTTTTATGTGTTGGTTTATACAGTTTGGTTGAAAAGGGTAACTCCACAAAATATAGTAATTGGTGGTGCTGCAGGCGCCTTACCGCCTGTAATAGGCTGGACTATAGCAACAAATTCTCTTTCATTAGAACCTTTAACATTTTTTTTAATAATTTTCTTTTGGACACCATCTCATTTTTGGGCATTGAGCCTATATAAGTCTGATGATTATAAAAAAGCAAAAATTCCAATGCTTCCACTGACAAATGGCATTGAGAGTACAAAGTTAAATATATTTGTTTATTCTTTAATTATGCTTCCAGTAATAATTATGCCTTATTCAATTGGCTTTGTTGGCTTAGTTTTTTTAATTCCATCTTTAATTTTAACTTTATATTATAATTTTTTATGTTTTGAGTTATATAATTTTAAGAAAAATAAATTTAATGCAAAAAAAGCAAAATCAATATTTGGATATTCAATTTTATATTTATTTTTGATATTTGTTCTTTTTCTAATAGATAAAATCTTATGATGACACCAGATAAAAAAACTAAGAAAAAAAATATTATAACTGCTTTGACTATAATAGCTTTTATGATTTTTTTATTTGTTTTTACGCTCTATAATGTTGGGGTTTTTGATCGACAGCTATGATTAAAGGAAAAACTTTAACACCAGTTTTGCTTGCAGGAGTTTTTTTTCTAATGCTTGGTCTATCGTTCGCTGCAGTTCCGCTTTATGACATGTTTTGTCGAATAACAGGATTTGGTGGTACCACACAAGTGTCCAAAGAAGCTCCAAAAGTTGTGCTAGATAAAGTTGTGAGCGTTCGATTTGATACAAATGTAAATAACCTTACATGGGATTTTAAAGCCAAATCAAATGTAATGGATGTCAAAGTTGGCCAAGTTAACAGAATAGAATTTGAAGTAGAAAATTATGGAGATGAGACTACTTATGGAGTTGCTAGCTTCAACGTTTCGCCTTCAAGCTTTGGTAAATACTATAGTAAACTAGGTTGTTTTTGCTTTGAAAAACAAGAGCTAAAAGCTGGAGAAAAAGCTACTTATGTTATGACTTTTTATTTAGACCCGGAACTTGTTAATGATCCAACTACAAAAAATTTAGAGGATGTAACTATGTCGTATACTTTTTTCTCGACAGATTACTATAAACAATCATAATCAAAAAAAATGTCAGCTGAAAAAAAACACGATTATCATTTAGTAGATCCAAGTCCTTGGCCTATCTACGTATCATTCTCTTGCTTGGTTTTAGCAATAGGAGCAATTTATTATATGCATAATGATGTTTCTTGGGGAATGTACCTAGGCTTAGCATTATTATTTTATGGAGCATATATGTGGTTTAGGGATGTTGTGATAGAAGCTGAACATCAAGGACATCATACACCGGTTGTTCAAATTCATCACAGATATGGAATGACATTATTTATTGCATCAGAAGTTATGTTCTTTGTTGCATGGTTCTGGGCATATTTTGATATCAGTTTATTTCCTAATGAGTTTGTTGGAAATGTTTGGCCGCCAAAAGATATAGAAACTTTTGACCCATGGGATATTCCGTTAATCAATACATTAGTTTTACTATTGTCAGGAACAACCGTAACTTGGTCTCATCACGCATTATTAGAAGGAGATAGAAAAAGCTTTATGCAAGGACTGCTATTAACAGTTATTCTTGGATTTTGTTTTTCATTGCTTCAAGCTTATGAATATCATCATGCAACATTTGATTATTCTGGTCATATTTATGGTTCTGTTTTTTATATGGCAACAGGTTTTCATGGTTTTCATGTAATCATAGGGACTATTTTTTTATACGTGTGTTACGCTAGAGCTAAAAAAGGACATTTTACAAAAGAACACCATTTTGGATTTGAAGCAGCAGCATGGTATTGGCACTTTGTTGATGTAGTTTGGTTGTTTTTATTCGCAGCCATATATATTTGGGGAAGTTAAGATTTAATCCTTGAAGAATAAGTTTTTATTTTCAGTTTTTGTTTACTCTATTATTCTAATACTTTTGTCATTAGGGTCGTGGCAATTATACAGGTTAAACTGGAAATTAGAGCTAATATCACAAATTGAAAGCTCCTTAAAAAATAATCCTGTTGAATTATCAAAAGCTGATAAAAAAAATTATTTAAGAATAAAAACATCTGGCACTATTGATTTTGATAATCAAATTTATCTATATAATTTAAATGAAAGTGGAAAACCTGGATTTGAAGTAATTAATCCTATTTTAATAGAAGGTCAAAATTATTTAATTAATAGAGGATGGATACCTTTTAATAAAAAAAATCAATCAGAAATTAATTTATTTGATTCAGGCAATATAGTTGGAACTTTAAAAACTCAATCTAAAGCTAATTCATTTAAGCCTATCAATGATGTGAAAAAAAATTATTGGTTTACATTAGATAGAGATGATATTTTTTCTTATACTGGAAAAAAGTTTTCTAAATATATTATTTATTTAAATGGAGATTATAAGGTACCAAAACCCAAGGTGATTACTGCTAACATTTCAAACAATCATAAAAAGTATGCAATTACTTGGTTTTCAATGGCGATTTCAATTCTTTTAATATATTTATATTTTAGAAAAAAAAATTATTAGATGAAATATATAAGCACAAGAAATAACAAAAAAACGTTTGAATTTAAGGATGTTTTTATAAAGGGACTAGCAGATGATGGTGGTCTTTTTGTACCACAATCACTTAACAGTTATGGTGAAACAGAGATTAATAGTTTTAGAGAACTTGAATACAATGAGTTAGCAAAAAAAATTATTTCTACTTTCATTGGTAATTTTATGAGTGAAAACGATTTAAGTAAAATCATTGATAAATCTTATTCAGTTTTTAGAAACAAAAATGTTGTTAATCTTACGAAGATTGGAGATAGATCTGTGCTTGAGTTATTTCATGGGCCTACATTAGCTTTCAAAGATGTTGCAATGCAACTTTTGGGAAATTTTTATGAGTATTATCTTAATAATGAAAATCAAAAAATTAATATTGTTGTGGCAACCTCAGGAGATACTGGGGCAGCAGCTATAGATGCAATAAAAGGTAAGAAAAATGTTAATATTTTTGTTCTTCATCCACATAATCGTGTTTCATCAGTTCAAAGAAAATTAATGACAACTGGAAAGGAGCAAAATGTATTTAATATTGCTATAAATGGTAATTTTGATGATTGCCAAAATCTAGTTAAATCAATGTTTGCTGATAAGAGTTTTTCAGATGGAATAAAAATGTCAGGTGTTAATTCGATTAATTGGGCAAGAATTATTGCTCAAAGCGTATATTATTTTTATAGCTATTTTTTAGCAGATGATAGCAAACAACCTATAAATTTTTCAGTTCCCACAGGAAATTTTGGAGATGTATATGCTGGATATTTGGCAAAAAAAATGGGTCTTCCTATTAATAAATTGATTGTTGCTACTAATCAAAATGATATTTTACATAGAGCCATTTCAAAAGGTAGTTATGAGGTAGAAAAAGTTGCAGAAACTATTTCCCCAAGTATGGATATACAAATAGCAAGTAATTTTGAACGACTTATTTATGATTTAAATAATGAAGATGATAAGCAAACTATTAATGCAATGAATGATATTAAAGAAAAGGGTAAATATATAATTGATAAAGAAAAATTAGATAAAATTAATACTAATTTTTTGTCTACAAAAATGAATAAAGAAGAAGTTTTAAAAACCATTAAACAAGTTTATGAAAAATTTGAAGTAGTTTTAGACCCTCACAGTGCAATTGGCTATGGTGCTTTTGATAAAGTTAATATAATTGGAAATAATATAGTTTTAGCTACTGCTCACCCTTGTAAGTTTCCAGATGCAATAAAAGATGCAATAAACATAAAAGCTGAACTCCCAAAAGATCTAATGTATATTTTGGATGAAAAAGAAAATTATGATATTATTGATAATAATGTTGATAAAGTACAACAGCATATAAAAGAAAGAATTTAATGAATATTAAAGAAAATGACAACTTACCAAATTCTGAAGTTTTTATAATAGAAGACGGAGAACCAGTTAAAAAAAAAATTGAAGATATATTTAAGAATAAAAAAGTAGTAATATTTGGTCTACCAGGCGCTTATACCTCGGTGTGTTCTGCTAAGCATTTACCAGGCTACGTAAATATGTCTGAAAAATATAAAGATAGAGGTGTAGATCAAATTATTTGTATTTCAGTTAATGATCCATTTGTAATGAATTCCTGGGGTAAAGAGAATAATGTAGATAAAAAAGTTTTAATGTTGGCGGATCCATTCTTAAATTTCACTAAAGCAATAGGGGCAGAGGTTGATAAAAGTAGCAGAGGTCTTGGTATTAGATCTAATAGATATGCAATGTTAGTAGACGATATGAAAATTGTAAAATTACAGGAAGAAAAAGATACAGGTTCCTGTGAAATTTCAGCAGCTGAAAATTTTTTAGAATTAGTTTAAACTTGCTGCTTTTTTAGCCAATAAATCGACTTCTTCATTCATTGGATTGCCTACGTGTGCTTTTACCCAGTTCCATTTGACATTTAATGATTTATTTAGATCATACAATTCAATCCATAAATCCTTATTTTTTACATCCTCTTTCTTTGATGTTTTCCAATTATTAATAATCCATTTATTAATCCATTCAGTTATTCCAAGTTTAACATATTGAGAGTCTGTATAGATTTCAATTTGATCGCTTGGGCTCATCTCTTTTAAAGCATTAATGGGAGCTAAAAGTTCCATTCTATTATTAGTGGTATTTTTTTCACTACCACTAATATTTTTATTTTTACCATTTTTAATTATAATTGCTGCCCATCCACCATCTCCAGGATTTTTTAAGCACGAACCATCAGTGTAAATCTTAATCATTAAATTAAATAATCTTTATAAGAAACCAAATTATTATGTGTAATTAATTTTTGATAATATTCATTTGGGTCTTTAATTTGTATTAAGGCAGTTTTTGGTGTGTTTGAATAATCGTAAAGTCTAGTAAGCAAATATCTAATTGCAGCACCTCGACATAAAATATTTAATGATTTCTTTTCTTTAAGAGAGATTTTTTTAATACTCTCATATCCTTCAATTAAACTTTTTATTTTTTGTTTATTAATTTTAAATTTTGATTTTTTATTATCAAAGCATAACGCATTAATACAAATAGCTATTTCATACATAAAAAAATCATTTGCAGCAAAATAAAAATCAATAATCCCAGAAAGTTTATTATTTTTAAAAAAAATATTATCTATAAATAAATCACCATGAATAATTCCATTAGGTAATTTACTTGGCCAGTTTTTCTTAATATCTTTTAAATTATTTATTAAAAATTTTCCCAGATTATTAAATTTTTTAGATTTAAACTTAATACTTTTAAGCAAAGGATCTAAATTTTTAATACCCATTGAGTTTTTTCTAAAAATTTTGATATTTTTTGTGACAGAATGCATCTGTGCAATTATTTTTCCAACTTCAAAACAATTTTTTGAGTTGAGCTTATTTTTATCTTTCCCCTCTAAGAAAGAAACAATACATGCAGTTTTATTTTTTAATTTTATTAAATAATTCCCATCGTTATTTTTTAAAGGTTTTGGGCAAATAATTTTAGCATGATTTAATTCAGCCATTAATTTCATAAAAAAGGGAATTTCCTTATTTGAAACCCTTTTTTCAAAAATTGTTAATATAAATTTTTTATTATTTGATTTTAATAAATAGTTTGTATTTTCTATTCCTTTTTTTATTCCTTGAAAACTAACAATTTTTTCAATATCAAATTTATTATTTATAATAGATATGTCTTTTTTATTTATTTTCGTATAGACGGCCATTTAATTTAATTTTTTTGGAATTTTAAATACTACGTTTTCTTTAATAATTTCTATTTCATCTATAGTAACAGTAAATCTATTTTTTAAATTATGAATAAAATTTTCTACTAAAATTTCTGGTGCAGATGCACCTGACGAAATACCAATTATATTTGAGTCTTTAATTTTATCATATGGAATTATACTTTTTGAATGGATTAACTGTGAATTCATGCATCCTGATTTTTTGGCTACCTCAACAAGCCTTACAGAGTTTGATGAATTTCTACTACCAATTACAAAAAACATATCACACTTTTTTGCAATATTTTTAACAGCCATTTGTCTATTAGTTGTTGCGTAACAGATATCCTCTTTAAATGGCTCTCGTATTTCTGGAAACCTTTTTTTTAAAATTTTTATCATTTCCTGAGTATCATCTACAGATAAAGTTGTTTGTGTAACAAATGCAATTTTTCTACCTTCTTTATTTGCATATTTTTTAGCCTCATCTTCATTTTGAATAAGATCAATAGATCCAGAGGGTAATTGTCCCATTGTACCTACAACTTCAGGATGGTTTTCATGACCAATTAAAATTATATGGTAACCAGCCTTATTAAGATTTTCAGCTTCTCTATGAACTTTAGAGACTAGAGGGCATGTAGCGTCAATATAGGTCATATTATAATTTGCAGCATCCTCAGGTATTTTTTTTGGCACACCATGAGCTGAAAATATAACAGGCCTAGATCTATCTTGAATTTCCTCAAGTTCTTCTACAAATATTGCACCTTTCATTTTTAAATCATCTACAACAAATTTGTTATGAACAATTTCATGGCGAACGTAAACGGGCGCACCATATTTTAGAATTGATTTTTCAACGATTTCAATAGCTCTTTCAACTCCAGCACAGAATCCACGTGGAGCAGACAGTAAAATTTTAATTTCTTTATTTTTCATTTTTTTCTAAAAAATATTCCAGCAATATATGTGGAAAGGTTAAAGACGCCAAACCAATAAATATTATTTTTAAAACTGAGCTGTTCAAATTATAACTACTATTTAATAAATAAAGACCAATTAAGCAAAAAATTGCCGTTAAAATAGTTAATGGTAAAGCCTTTTTACCAAATACTTTCAGACCATTTTTAAAGTTATTTTTATCTATTTCATAAATAAGTGTAATGCTATGTCTAATAGAGTGCAAAAAACAAAAGTAAACAGTAAACGCTATCAAAGGAGATAGATAATAATTTATTATCAAAATTGAGAAAAAGTCCAAAAAAATTATAAATTTCTTAATTTCAAATTCTCTTAAAAATAAATAAACGCTAGATAAAGTGCTTAAAATAATTCCTATAGGTAACATTTTATTAACTTCTATAAATTCTAAAGTTGAGTAAAAAATTTCATTATCAACTAATAAAAATTTAAATATAGTTATTGTTTCATTAAAGTGAAAAAACATTGGTGCAAGAATTATTAGCAAGCCTTTTAAGAAAAAAAGTAATTGATTAAAATAAGAATTTTTATTTATTAAGAATTGTGTATCTTCTTTACCAAAATGAAAAGAGGCAACAAGTAAAAAAATTATTAACGAAATAGATGGTATTATTACCCAAATAATAATCACTGAAATAGCAATTAAAATGTATGAAAAATAAAAAATAGAAATTTTTTTAATATTAAGAATATTAAAAAGTTTTTTACCTTTGATGTGGTCTAAAGATCCATGAGACACACCAATAGTTAAAATTAGCAACAAACAAATTAATGGTGAAATACTAAAATTATTTAATTTAAAAATTATTAAAGAAATAATATTAGAAAATAAAAAAAAAATAAAAGAATGGTTTAGATTAATCTTTTTAATTTCATTATTCATGTTTAAAATAATTGTTTTAAAAACATCCATTTAGGCATTTTAGAAATTATAGAAATATCCTCATACATGTTACTTTTATTAGATAAAAAATTTATAACTGTATTTGGAGAACAGTTAAACATTTTATAAAATATCTGTGCCATTTCATTAGGATTATTTTTCAAAACTTTTAAAAAGATATTATCTAAAAATTGATATTTTTTATCTATTGAAAAAATCTTTGTATTTTTAATATTTTCTATATTTTTTCTAATATATTTGCTTTGTTCTTGAATGTTAGAAAATGTGTATCCTGTGCTTAATCTTGTCATTCCTCCAGCAGTGCCTATTTCAACCTGATTTAATTTTTTAATATTTTTTGGATGGAATAGGGGAATCGCACCAGTTTCCTTGAAAATAATTTTATAATTTTTAATTCTTAGTTTATTTTCAATATAATTTTTTAATTGGTTATCATAATCTTTTAGTGAAGCACTATTAAGATCAGAAATCCATGTGGTTTCTATTAAGGCCTTTGTTTTGGAATATGGCAATGTATAAAAAAAATGAACACTATTTTTTTGATCACAATCAAAATCCATTAAGTTAAATATTTCATCATCAAAGCTATTTTTAATTGTTTCAATCTCTACACCTGAAAAGTGTTGCCATAGATTATTTTTACTATCTGCAGCGTTACTAACACTGTTAAAGATATAAGAATTTTCTGTATTTACTTCATTAATATTTTTAAAAAAGCAAATATTGGTATTTTGTTTTAATTTATCAATTATCTTTTGATAAAATAAACCACTATCAATTGTTTGATAGGGTTTATCTTTACATTCAACATATTTTGTATTGTTAGGGATATTAATTGTAAAGTTATCCCAGCTTTTTTTCACACAATCTTCAAAGTTATGAGGTGTAACTTTCCAAAAAGACCACGTTTTATCTTTTTTGTATTCATCTCTAGTTTCAATGATTGCTAAAGTTTTGTCCTCTAATTTTTTATGACCATCTAATTCATAAGCAAGAGATAGTCCTGCACATCCACCACCAATTATTATGTAATCAAATTCTTTCATCTAGATTTAATTCCTCATTAATTAAAAAATGATCATGTTGAATATGATTATCATTTTTGTTTACTAATAGTAATTTAATTAGGTCAAAAATAGAAAGTAAAGTTTCAATTATTTTTTCAAAATTTGAAACATAAATTTTTCCAGATTTTCTATAATCTTCAAAATTTTTCTTTTTTAAAATTTTATATCCAATTTTTCTATAAACTCTTCTTGCAACTAAAATGGAAAATCGAAAGCTAATTGGTATTTCATTAATTGAGTGAAATGAGTTTTCATAAAATTTTTCTGAAAGTATTATGGTGGACTTTATTTCTTCAAAATTTTCATTTATATAAGATCTTTTATTATTTAAATCCTCAATAACATCTCTTGATATGTTCGTTAACTGCATTGCTATACCTAAATCAATTGCAGATTTTAATGAACTTTTTTTACTTACCTTTAAAATTTTTGCCATCAGTAACCCAACTGTTCCAGCAACTCTATATGAATAAACTAATAACTCCTTTTTTGAGTTAAATTTTATTTTTTCTTTAATATCAGACTTAATACCTTCAAACAAATCATGAATAATTTTTAAAGAAATGTTAAATTCATTTATAAGTTCCCACATATTTTTAATAATAGAGTTATCAAAATTTTTGCTATTAAAGTCATTTTCAAATTTTTTAAATTCATTTTCTTTAAACTCAACTGTATTGTTATTATCTGCTATATTATCTAGAACTCTACAAAAACTATATAAAGCAGAACACTTTTTATAAGTTTGTTTTGGCAAAAAAAAACCTGCCCAATTAAAAGATTTAGCATAAATTGATAAGTAATCTTGGTTTGTCATTACAAAATTTTATCTAAAACCTTGGCAGATGATAAGACTCCTGGAACTCCAGCCCCAGGGTGTGTGCCAGCCCCAACAAAATAAAGGCCATCATAAATCTCTGACTTATTGTGAAACCTAAAGTATGCCGATTGTGTGAATTTTGGTTGTATGGAAAAACCAGATCCATACTTTGTATTAAGATCATTTTCAAAATAGTCTGGCGTTAAATAAAAATCTTCAATAATGTTATCTTTAAGATTGGGCATTAAATCATTCTCCATTTTATCTATAACTAATTTTTTCATTTTTTCTCCTTCTGTGTTCCAATCAATCCCAGATTGGTTATTAGGAACGGGCACCAAAACATAAAAACAATCATTTCCTTCAGGAGCCATAGACTTGTCTGTAGCAGAAGGTCTGTGAAGATAATAACTAATGTCGTTGTTTAGTTTTTTTTTATTAAATATATCATCAAGATGTTCTTTGTATTTGTTACCAAATTTTATGGTGTGATGCTCAACATTCTCATAGATTTTTTTTGTCCCAAAATAATACACAAATAATCCCATAGAATATTCCATTCTTTTTTTTTTCCAGTTAAATAAGAATGAATTATTGCTATTTCCATCTAATAACTTTTCATACACAGCAGGAGGATCGGCATTACAAATAACATTATCTGCATCTATATTTTTATTGTTATTTAGTTGAATGCCAGTAATTTTATTATTATTCGAAATAATTTTTGTAACCTCATTTCCTTTAATTACTTTTATACCAACTTCATTCATTAATTTTTCAAAACCATTTATTATATTTCCAGTTCCACCCATTGAGTAATGAATTCCCCATTTTTTTTCCAAGTATAGAATTAATCCATAAATTGATGTTGTGGTAAAAGGATTTCCTCCAACTAAAAGAGGGTGCATACTTAACATTCTTCTCAATTTTTCATTTTTTATATATGAAGACACTAAAGAATATACAGATTTGTAGCTTTTAAGTTTTAATAGAGCTGGTAGTTGCTGCATCATTACAAGCGGTTTATCAAAAGCAACATCAGCAAGTTCTGTAAAACCTTTATCAAAGATTTTTTTTGTAAAATTTACTAATTTTTCATAACCTATAACATCTTCTTTGCTTAGTTCTTCAATTTGATTTTTCATCTCAACTTCATTACCTGAGTAATTAAATTTAGACTTATCTTCAAAAATAAACTGATACCAAACTTTAAGAGGTGTTAGTTTAATATAATCTTTTGGATCTTTCTCAAATAATTCAAATAATTCATTAATTAGATACGGTGCAGTAATTACAGTCGGACCACCATCAAATATAAAGCCATTTTTTTTAAATACTCTTGCTCTACCACCAAGATCTGGATGTTTTTCTATCAATGTAACTTTATGACCTTTGGCTTTAAGACGAAGGGCTGCTGCTATTCCACCAAAACCAGAACCAATAACTATAGAATTCATTTTTATAATTTATAGTTTTTTGAAGAAAATGTAAGAATATTATGAGTTTATTTTTTTTAACTCTTCTTTAGTTTCGTCTAAATTTTTTTGAAACACTGCATCAAGTTTAGATTTATCAACTGATGTAGTAATAATTTTTTTTACTGAATCTATGGCAATTTTAATTGAAGCATCTTTTATTTCCTTAATTGCCGCCTCTTTCATTTGACTTATTTTATTTTCAGCTAAGTTTTTTTTTATCTCTGAAGATTTATGAAACTTATCATTCAATTCAATTATCAATTTATCAGAATCTTTTTTAGCTTCTTGAAGAATTTCGTTACTTACTGTTTGTGCAGTGTCTAATTTGAGCTGAGCATTATTAAGTAATGTTTTTGCTTCTGTTCTTAATTTTTCACTTTCATCAATTTCATTTTTAATGTCAGAGATCATTTTATCTAACATCTCGGTAATTTTTTGTGGGATCTTAAGATAGATTAAGGCTCCAAAAAAAATTACAAACGATACTGCCACCCAAAATGTTGCATCAATTGCCATAATATTTATCTCCATTCCTTCTATACAAATCGTCAACAATTGCAGATATGCTGCTATTGTTAACTTCAGCACCAATAAGCTTTTGTATTAGTTCTGATGAAGTTTCTATTGCTATTGTGTTAATTTTATTAGGAGCACTTTCACGTAAGGAATTTATTTCTTGTTCAGCTTTACTAATTTCCTCATCAATTTGCTTGTCTAATACTTCTTTTTTAGCATTAATATCTTTTAATACCTTTTCTCTTGATTGGCTGAAGATATTTTTGGCTTCTAGTTTGCTTTTAGAAATAATTTCTTCATATTCTTTAAGTTTTGCTTCGCTATCTTCTCTTTGTTTCTCTGCAGCCTCAATATTTTCTAGTATTTGAGATTTACGAGATTCTAAGTTGTTACTAATTTTTGGAAGTATTAGTTTAGATAAAACTACATACAAAATTCCAAAAGTTAATGTTAACCAAAAAATCTGTGAAACCCAAAACTCTGGATTTAATTGAGGCATACCTCCGCTTTCAGCTGAAAAAGCTTCCTTAGAAAACAGGAAGCTAAAAAATATTGACTGAAAATATATTTTTTTAATCATCAAATTTAAAATGCAAAAAGAATGATTAATGCAACTACTAATCCAAATAATCCTGTTGCTTCTGCAAGTGCAAAACCTAAAAGCAAATTAGGAAACTGTTTTTGTGCAGCAGAAGGATTTCTCATTGCTCCTGACAGATAGTTTCCAAAAATTATTCCAATACCAACACCGGCACCAGCTAAAGCTATTGCTGCTAAACCTGCTCCGATCATTTTTGCTGCTTCTAATTCCATTATATCCTCCTATGTTAGTTAATGGTGTAAATTTAATGCATCGTTTAAATAGATGCAGGTTAAGATTGCAAAAACATAAGCTTGAAGAAAAGCAACTAAGATCTCCAAACCTGTTAACGCAACCGAAAAACTCAGTGGAAGCCATCCACCTACTATTCCAAGACTTATTACAAAGCCTCCGAAAACTTTCATCATTGTGTGACCTGCCATCATGTTAGCAAACAACCTAACTGATAAACTAACCGGTCTACTTAAATAAGAAATAACTTCAATCACAACTATTAATGGAAGTAGTATTGCAGGCACTCCACTAGGAACAAATAATTTTAGATAACCAAAACCATGTTTTGCAAATCCTACTATTGTCACTCCAATAAATATAAAAGATGCTAATACAAATGTAACAATGATGTGACTAGTCACTGTGAAAGTATAAGGTATCATTCCAAACATGTTGCAAAATAGTACAAACATGAAAAGAGAAAATATAAATGCAAAATACGGTTTTGCTTTTAGTCCAGCAGTATCACTTATCATTTTAGATACGAATGTATAACTAAGCTCTGCAAGTAGTTGAATTTTATTTGGAAGAAGTGAATTTTTTTTGGAACCAATATTAAAAATTATTAAAATCGCAACAGAACTTATAATCATAAATAAGCTTGCATTGGTAAATGAGATGTCAAAAGCACCTAATTTTATTTCTGGTCCAATTCTATAAACATTGAATTGGGTCATTGGATTTGCTGCCATAAAATTTAATCTATTTTTGCATATTTTTAGCAGATCTGATCACATTGGTTATTCCCGCAACCACACCTACAAAAAAAAATATTAATATAAACCAGGGTTTAGTACCAAAGGTCTTGTCAAAAATAAACCCAATAATTGTCCCAACTGCCACTGCCGAGACTAATTCAGTGCTTAATTTAAAGGCTGTACCTATAGACGAAGGATTATTTTTTTTATTATACAAATTTTTCTTTGAAATCTTGTCTTTTGCAATCTCTAAGCGAGTTTTAAACGGATCTTTTGGCATTTATATAGTTAGGCAACCATACTCTCTGCTTTTTGTAAATCAACAGCAACTAGTTGGCTAATACCTTTTTCAGGCATAGTGACCCCGTAAAGTCTGTTCATTTTAGACATGGTTAGTGCATGGTGAGTTACAATTATAAATTTTGTGTTAGTAATTTTTATTAATTCTTCCAGCAGATTACAAAATCTTGTTACATTGGCGTCATCTAGGGGCGCATCAACCTCATCTAATACACAAATAGGAGATGGGTTAGTTAAGAATACAGCAAAAATTAAAGATAGCGCGGTAAGAGCTTGTTCGCCACCTGATAATAAAGTAATTGATTGAAGTCTTTTACCTGGAGGACTAACTAACATTTCTAAACCTGCTTCTAAGGGGTCATCTGAGTCTACCAATTCTAGTTTAGCATTCCCACCATTAAATAACTTTGTATAAACTTCATTAAATTTTCTATTAACTTTTTCAAATGCTTCTATTAATCTTTCCCTTCCTTTTTGGTTAAGTTCATTAATACTTTCTTTTAATTTTATAATTGCAGTTACCAGGTCAGAACGATCTTGCTCCATTTTCTTAATTTCATCTTCATATTTACTTGTTTCTTCATCTGCTTTTAAATTAACAGATCCTAATTTTTCTCTTTCTTGTTTTTTCATATCTAAAGCATCTTCTTGATCGGTTGTATTAGGAAGGTCTTCAGTACCATTTAAGTTTGAGTTTTCTAAAATATTTTCTTCATTTAGATCTAGTTCAGAATATATTCTATCCAATAAATCACTTTTTCTTTTATTTAATCCTTCAATAGTTGCTCCAGAACTTGCTTTACGTTCTCTGATCTGAATTGATTGTTCTTGGATTTCATTCAAATCAGTTCTTAGCGACTCTATTGTTTTATCTGTTTCTTCTATAACAGTGTCATTATCAATTTTATCTTTATCTGAAATCCTTAGGTTTTCAGAAATCTGACCTTTTCTCTCTGCTTGCACTTTAGGTTGATTATCTAATTCTGTTAATTGAATCGTTAATTTATTTTTTCTTTCAGTCAATTCTGCAACCATCTTTTCTGAGTTTGCTAATAAATTTTTCCAACTTTCAATTTCAGTTTCAATAGTTTTAATTCTCTCATTACGTTTAATTGACTCATTTTTAATTGACTGATTTTTACTATATGCGTCAGCATATTTTTCCTGAAGTTCTTTTATATTTTTTGATTTTTCATTAACACTTAATAACTCTCCTCTACTTTTTTCGTTTTTTAAATCACTCAAAAAATTATCTAGCTCCATATTACATCTATCTAGAAGAGTGACTGCTTGATGGATTTCATTGCTATCAATCAACTCTTTCACTCTATTTATTGAGTTTTTAACGTTTTTAATTGGACCAATACTTATATTTAGAGTTCCTTCTGCGATTGTATTAACTACTTCATCCACTGCTTCTTGCTCTTTTTTGAGTTTTCTTTTTGCGTCATCCAATTCTTCATTAGATAGTTTCTCAGTTTCAAAATATTTTGAGTCCACATCTATTAAATCAGCTTTTTCTTCTTTAAGCCTTTTTTCATTTGAATTAGCATCAATTATAATCCCTCTTTCTCTTGAAATATCATCATCAAGAGTTTGAATTGATTTTTTAATATTTTCTATTTCGTCTTGAATTCTTGTATTTTCTTCATCTAAGCTTTGCAGCTCTAGGTTAAGTCTTTGAATCCTTGATAAATTTTCAATATTCTTTTCACGAAGTGGAGATACTTTATCTGTGGCTAATTTAATTAAATTTTCAAGTTCAGATATTTTACTATTAAAACCTTCAACTTCTCCTCCAGCCTCATTATTAATTTCATTTTCAATTTTTATTTCTTCATCAATTTCTATTAGTTTTAGATAATATAATCCTGCTTCGATTTTTTTTATTTCTCCAGAAATTAATTTATATTTTGTTGCTTCCTCTGCTTGCTTTTGAAGATTAGCCAACTGTTTTTCTTGTTGTCTTCTAAGCTCATCAGCTCTTTTAAGATTATTTTCAGCAGCACCCAATCTTAGCTCAGCCTCATGTCTTCTGACATGTAACCCAGAGATTCCAGCAGCTTCCTCTAAGATAGCTCTTCGATCAGTTGGTTTTGCAGTTACTAAAGCACCAATACGTCCCTGACTAATCATTGATGGAGAGTGGGCACCAGTTGATAAGTCTGCAAAAAACATTTGAGCATCTCTTGCTCTTACTTCTTTATCGTTAATATAAAATTTAGATCCTTTATCTTTTTCTATTTTTCTTCTAACACTAATTTGATCAAGTTCACGGTATTGAACTGGCCCTTCATTATTTTTATTATCTACATCAATAGAAACCTCAGCAATATTTTTTGAAGCTTTATTAGATGTGCCAGAAAAAATAACATCTTCCATCCCAGATCCACGCATACTTTTTGCAGATGTTTCTCCCATCACCCACCTTAAAGACTCTACAATATTTGATTTTCCACAGCCATTAGGACCTACAATTCCTGTTAGACCATCTTCAATTAAGAAATTTGTTTTATCAGCAAATGATTTAAATCCATTAAGTTGGATTTTTTTAAACTCCATGCATTAACTTATATCAGTTTTTCTAGAGCTTTTTTTAAATTTTTATAATTAAGAGTTTTTTCGAACTTTTTATCATTAATTATTATCGTTGGAGTGGCATTTACTTTAAAATTTTTTACACCATCGATTCGATCATTTAGCACAAAATCCTCAATTTCCTTATTGTTAATACATGCTTCAAAATCAACATTAATACCTTCTTCAGTTAAAAATTTTTTAAGATTTTTATTTGCTTCCTCAGCTGAATTTCCTTTAACCCATTTTTGTTGATTTGCGAAAAGAGTATTTAGAATATTCGAATCACCGTCATTTTTGCATTGCGAAACTTTTGAAGCATTGAATGCTGCAATATCTAAAGGAAAGTGTCTAAACTCAATTTTTGCTAAACCAGTATCAAGATATTCTTTTTTTAGTTTAGGATAAACCTCTTTGTGAAAATCTGCACAGTGACTACAAGTTAAAGATTCAAATGCGATAATGCTTATTTTTGCATCTTTATTTCCAACAACGATTCTATTGATATCTTCAGAATTAGAATTTGAGATAATGCCTATAAACATTAATATAAAAAATAGAATTTTTTTCATTTTTCTTTAAATACTTTTGTTAACTCGATTAGAGATTTTTTAATTTTATCATTCTTAACATCATTAATTTTATTTTGATATTTATTAATTGCGACATTTTTCCGGTCATTAATATCATACTGGTTATTAATATCTTGCGAGGTAATTTTTTGCTGATCATCAAAGCTAATAAACTTCAATTTTTCAACAACAGAATAACCAAAAAAACTATTCATTTTATCTAAAATATCTTTTTTCGAGTATTCCATATCAACCTCATGACCTCTTTTAACCATTACTATGAGAGTGCTAACTCCAAATTTATTAGAATTCTTAAATGTCTTTGGATAACAAACTTTAAACAGATCATCTCCAACAATATATCTCCAGTTACTAAGTGTTTCAGAATAAATATGACCCTTCTTATTAATGATTTTTTTTACATTTTTAGGTAAAGTGTCCTTAAAAGATCTTAAACCTTGAATGGTTACATTTCCACGCTTAGTATTATTTTTAAATTGCATATGAAAGATCAGATAATAACAAATAAAATTCTTAATTGGTATGATATTAATAAAAGATCTTTGCC
>Ga0209223_10002044_pt1 | contig 20932 bp, 19 predicted proteins | sample COG_06_FD_184750 | JGI IMG/M metagenome (GOLD analysis project Ga0209223, IMG submission 184750) | Pelagic Microbial community sample from North Sea - COGITO 998_met_06 (SPAdes) (version 2) | ecosystem: Environmental > Aquatic > Marine > Neritic zone/Coastal water | place: Helgoland, sampling...
ATAAAAACGCATGTGAACCATCAAAACAAGACAACAAGATAGAGTCGCCATTTATATTTCCTTGTAAAAATCGATAGTCTCCACTTTGCGTTAAAAAGGTGCCGGTAACATATTGCTGATTTTGATCAAAAATCCCAATGGCCTTGTACTCATCGCCACTTCCTTGGCTAAAAGTTGTTTCCCATTTCCCACCATACTTGCTGTAGTTGTTTTCTTGAGAAATGTTAAATCGAGTTTTTAACCCATCTTTATTTAATCGAGCGGAAAAAGCTAATTTATAGTTTTTTTTAGCATTATTGTACCAATATCCTTTAAGGCCAATCGTTGTTTTTTTAAAATGAAATTCTGAATCGAAAACAGGCATTTTAATGTGTATTGAATCGCCATGGTGAGTTATTTTAGCCCCAATTCTTTCTTCAGAATTAATAATAAAAACAGAGTCTTTAATTACCTCAAAATTAAACGGTATTTTGTTGTTTTTCTTAATGTCTAGTTGCCCAATCCATTGACCCTGAGCCATCAGGTAAAGGGCGTTTTTAATTGGGTTGAGCTTTTCACCTCCGCTTAAAGTTAGGTTAGCTTGGTCTTCCTCAGAACACGAAAGCATTAATATTAGCCAGAAAAAGAGGGCGTAGATTTTATTCATAATAACGATTCAGGGCTTGGCAATTGCTAAAAGTAGTAATTATTACACATATCTGTTAATCTTGGGGGCTTTCTGCTGTTAAATAAGCATATTTACACTTGAATACTTTTAAAAAAAGTGCGAATGCAACCTTTTTTTATAGAATAAGGTCTATGATGTTAGATAAGCGAAATATGTCTGAGGAACAAATGATTAAGGAGTGTTTGAAAAACAACCCCCTTGCTCAAAAAGCCTTGTACAATAAGCTTGGCCCTAAGATGATGGGGGTGTGTCTTCGTTACATGACGAATATGGTGGAAGCACAAGACGTGTTGCAAGATGGGTTTATAAAGATCTTTGATAAATTGGGAACGTATTCAGGAGCTGGTTCATTCGAAGGTTGGGCGCGAAGAATATTTGTTAATACCGCCTTGGATGCTATAAGAAAGAATAAACACTTAAAGCATCAGGCACAAATTGATGATACGGCTTTTGCTTTAAAGTCTAACGACTTTATTTTTGAAACACTTATTGCTGAAGACTTAATTAAGTTGCTACAAGAACTGCCCTTGGGTTATAGAACAGTATTTAATTTATATGCAATTGAAGGATATTCACACAAGGAAATAGCAAAAAAAATGAATGTCACTATTAGTACATCAAAATCCCAATTTTCTAGAGCAAAAGCGATGTTGCGTGAAAAAATAACAGAAATAGACAAAGAATGAACCAAGGAAACAATATAGAAGAAATTTTTAAGTCTAGGTTAGAAGGCTTTGAGGCGCCGGTTAATGATGTTATGTGGACAAATATTTCCAGTTCTATTACTTCTGCTAGCGCATCAACAGCGAGCTCTGCATCATTTATTAGCAAACTATTTTCTACTCCAGGCGTTGCTATCGGCACTGGTTTGGTATGTACAATTGCTACTGTGTTGGTTATGTCTTCCGGAAACAGCAAGCCAGAGCAAACAAGTAACAATAATGTTGTTGTTTCTATCGAAACAACGGAGGAAATGAATCAACAAGCCACTAATGATGACGAACTGGCTGTAAGTAACATTTTAAACAACGCACCCTTAGATTCTAATGATCCGTCAGTAAAAGAAGAAAAAAACAAAACATTTATAGTTATCCCCGCAAATAGCGGTAATGCAAATAATTCCTCAGCGGCTCCCAGCTCTATAATTAATTCATTCTTAACCCCTAAAAGTAGGATAAAATATACAGAGCCGGTAAAAGAGCAGTTTGTGAAAAATGTGGTTGTTGAAGAAAAGGAAATTACTATAATTCAAACACAAGAAGATGAACTAGTTGCAACAATCATTGCATCCCCGGTTGGCGGATATGCACCATTAGATGTTTATTTTTCTAATCCAGCAGCTCGTGGAAGCGTCCTTTGGAATTTTGGAGACGGAACATCTAGTGAAGAATTTAGCCCTTCTCACACCTTTAATGAATATGGAACTTATACTGTCGAACTAATTGTAACTGCCGCAAATGGTGAGAAGAAAAAAGACTACCGCATTATTGAGGTTGAGGCCAATAGTGCTATTACCGTCTTACCTAATGTATTTACGCCTAATGGAGACGGTATGAACGATTTCTGCACAGTTAAAGGGAAAAACCTAGCGGTATTCCAAATGAAAGTGTTTAATCGCTCAGGTCATGAAATATTTGAATCTCAGTCAATTGATAATTCTTGGGACGGGAAGGATAAATTCGGAGAGAATATTCCGCCGGGCACATATTTTTACCTCATAAGCGCCCGCGGAATTGACGGAAAGGTATACGAGCATACTGGACCGATTACATTAAGTAGATAGGTGAGCATACACTCTATCCTCTTCAAAAGTAAATTAATCGTTTAGCGCCTCAGCTCCACCAACAATTTCTAAAATCTCATTGGTTATAGCAGTTTGCCTCGCCTTATTATAGAACAATTGCAGTTCCTTTTTAAGGTCAGTAGCATTGTCAGTTGCTTTATGCATTGCAGTCATTCTGGCTCCGTGCTCAGAAGCAAATGAATCAAGCATTGCTTTATATAATTGAGTTTTTAGCGAATTTGGAATTAAATTATTTACAATTTCCTCTTTTGACGGTTCAAAAATGTAATCAACTGAGCTAGTTTTTTCGTCCTGTTTTGCAGGAACAATTGGCAAAAACTGTTCTGTGGTAACAATTTGAACACCTGCATTTTTGAAGGCGTTGTAAACAATAATAATTTTATCCAAGTCTCCTTCTGCAAATCGGTCCATAAGGTTTTGTGCAACTGCAGAAACACTTTCAAATGATAAATTATTCCAAATCTCTTCGGTATTGCTAGGCAATAAAGATCCTTTAATCACAAAATCAGTATTTTTGATAGCGTCGGCCATTTTCTTTCCAATTGGAAGAATAGCAACGCTGCTGTTTTTGTGCTCGGCAGCAATAAGCTTCACCTTTTTTGCAACATTATTATTAAAACCACCACAAAGCCCACGGTTAGAGGTAATTCCAACAACAAGAACATTTTTTAATTCACGTTCTTGAGCGTAAGCATTGTCACTTGTGTCCAAGGAAGATGTTAAGTTCCCTAGAATCTCCTGAAGTTTTTGAGCATATGGACGCATTTGAGTAATTGCGTCTTGCGCTCGTTTCAACTTTGCAGCCGATACCATTTTCATGGCAGAGGTAATCTGCATTGTTGAGTTTACAGAAGTTATTCTATTTCGTATTTCTTTTAAGTTTGCCATCTGAAACTAAAGTTCAATATTATGCTTCTACCTTATATTTTGCCGATAAATCAGCAGCAACGTTTTCAATTGTTGACGCAGCACTATCTTTAATCTTTCCTGATTTTAAATCAGCCAATACGTCGGCATGGCTGTTTCTCATAAAGCTTAAAAACTCTTCTTCAAATGCTTTAATCTTTTTAACAGGAACATCATTCATCAAACCTTTAGAGCCACAATAAATAATTGCAACTTGTTGTTCAACTGGGACTGGAGCACCCTCGCCTTGTTTAAGGATCTCAACATTCCGCTCACCTTTCGAAAGAACCGCCATAGTAGCAGCATCTAAATCAGAGCCAAATTTAGCGAATGCTTCAAGCTCTCTATATTGAGCTTGATCTAGTTTCAATGTACCTGCAATTTTCTTCATTGACTTAATCTGCGCGTTTCCTCCTACACGTGACACAGATATACCTACGTTAATGGCTGGACGTACACCTGAATTAAACAAGTTAGCCTCTAAGAAAATTTGTCCATCTGTAATAGAAATTACGTTGGTTGGAATATAAGCAGAAACATCTCCTGCTTGCGTTTCGATAATTGGCAGCGCAGTTAATGAGCCACCACCTTTCACTAGGTGCTTGATTGATTCTGGTAGATCATTCATTTGTGAAGCAATTGTATCGGAAGAGTTTATCTTAGCAGCTCTTTCTAATAGTCTCGAATGCAGGTAAAATACATCTCCAGGATACGCCTCACGTCCCGGTGGCCTTCTAAGCAATAATGAAACCTCACGGTATGCAACGGCTTGTTTCGATAAATCATCATAAACAATCAATGCTGGTTCACCCGTATCTCTAAAGAACTCTCCAATTGCTGCACCGGTAAAAGGAGCATAAAATTGCATTGGAGCTGGATCAGAGGCGTTAGCCGCAACGATTACCGTGTAAGCCATAGCTCCTGCTGCTTCTAATTTTTTTACAATTCCAGCAACTGTAGATCCCTTTTGACCTATGGCAACATAGATACAATAAACAGGCTCTCCTTTATCGTAAAATTCTTTTTGATTAATAATTGTATCAATGCAAACAGTCGTTTTTCCCGTTTGTCTGTCTCCAATTACAAGCTCCCTTTGTCCTCTGCCAACAGGGATCATGGAATCGATCGCCTTAATCCCTGACTGCATTGGTTCAGTAACTGGCTGGCGATAAATAACACCAGGAGCTTTTCTTTCGATTGGCATTTGGTAAAGTTCACCTTCAATCGGTCCTTTACCATCAATAGGGCTTCCCAATGTGTCAACAACACGACCAAGCATTCCCTTTCCAACCTGAACAGAAGCAATCTTTCCTGTACGCTTTACAGTATCTCCTTCTTTTAAGCTGTTTGACGAACCCAAAAGTACCGCCCCCACATTATCTTCCTCAAGGTTTAAAGCAATTCCTTGCAAACCTCCTTCGAACTCAATTAACTCACCATATTGTACGGCCGAAAGACCATAAATACGCGCAATACCATCTCCTACTTGAAGTATAGTACCTACCTCTTCTAATTCCGCCTCAGTTTTAAAGCTTGAAAGCTGTTCTCTCAATATTGCTGAAACTTCAGCTGGTTTAATTCCTGCCATTTTATTATAATTTATCTAAATTAAAAATCTGCTATATACTGGTTTTTGCTAAAATCTTGCTTTAAGTTATCTAACTTTCTACTGATACTAGCATCTATTTGTTTATCGTCTACTCTTACAATAAAGCCTCCAATAATTTCTGGGTTTATTTTTTCAATAACCTCTACACTAGAGGTCTCATCTGTATTAAGTAGTTGAAGTATTTTTTTCTTTTGAGCCGCATCCAGTTTAACGGCGGATGTAATCTCTGTAACGATTATTTGCTTAATTACTTTGTATTGTCGAACGAATGCGTTGGCTATGTCTCCAATTAATGCCTCTCTATTTCTAGAAGAAATAAGTAATAAGAATTGTTTTGTTAGCTCGGTAGTATTTTCACCAAAGATTGTCTTTAAAATCTCTTGCTTTTTGTCTGTTTTCACTACAGGGCTGTTAAGCAAAACAGACAAATCTTTGCTATTTTCAATCGTTTCAGAAATTAATATCATGTCTTGATATATAACGTCGAGCTCGTTTTTCTCAATTGACAATGTTATTAATGACTTGGCGTATCTATTTCCTGCTAGTGATTCTCTCATTTTAGTTAAGGTTTATTTCTTTAACCAATCCGTCTACTAATGCCTTTTGCTTTTCGTCAGTTGAAAGCTTTTCTTTAACGATTTTTTCAGCAATTTCAATTGACAATACAGCAACCTGATTTTTTAATTCAGTAACTGCAGCCATTTTTTCATTTTTTATCACCTCTCTTGCTGACTCAATAATTCTATCCCCTTCTTCTTTTGCAGAATTTTTTGCTTCAGCAACAATTTTGTCTTTAACTTCTCTTGCTTCTTTTAGTAAAGAATCTCTTTCCGTTAAAGCTTCTTTTCGCATATCTTCATTTTGCGACTTAAGGTTAGCAATGTCTAATTTTGCTTGTTTAGCAGCTTCAAGAGCTTCTTCGATTTTCTCTTCTCTGTCATTTACAGCTCCAAGAATTGGTTTCCAAGCGTATTTTTTCAAGATGACCAATAACAAGAAAAAGATCAATGTTTGATAGATGAACAATCCTACTGAAAAATCTTTAAATAAATCCATGCCTTAATTTTTTTTAACAATTAAATAAATAAACAAGCTGCAACCAACCGTTGCAGCTTGTTATAGGTTTTATTTTGCAAACAAAGCCGCAAAACCAATACCCTCAATAAGCGCCGCTGCAATAAGCATAGCTGTTTGAATTTTTGCTGTTGCTTCTGGTTGACGAGCAATAGCCTCCATAGCAGACCCACCGATTCTACCAATACCAATACCGGCACCAATAACGATTAATCCTGCTCCTACGATTTCTGGAATTTCCATAATTTATATTTATTTATTTGTTAGTAATGCTTTTTAGTGATGTTCCTCTACAGCTGAACCGAAGTAAAGCGCAGTTAACATTGTAAATATATATGCTTGTAATGCTGCTACCAATAATTCTAATATTGACAAAAACAAAGTTAATCCGAAAAATGCTCCTGTTGCAAACCAGTTGTCCATAATATGGATCATTCCTAGTATGCTTATCATTACCACGTGCCCTGCTGTCATGTTTGCAAACAAACGAATCATTAATGCAAAAGGCTTAATAAACACGCCAAGCACCTCAATTAGAGCTAGAGGTATTCTCATAGGCACTGGAATTGCAGGGTTCCAAAAAATATGCGCCCAGTAATTTTTGTTACCAGAAAACTGCGTAATAAAGAAGGTAAACAGCGCCAATGAAAGTGTAACGGCAATATTATTAGTAACCCCAATTCCTAGAGGAGTCATTCCCGCTAAGTTCAAAAACCATATAAAGAAAAATACGGTTAATAGGTAACCCATAAATTGCTTGTGTTTCTTTTCGCCAATGTTAGGGATTGCGATTTCATCTCTAATAAAAATAATAATTGGCTCTAAAAACCTTCCTGCTTTTTTAGGCATTGGCCCTCCAGAATAAGTTTTTGCAATCCTTTTAAAGATAAAAAAGATTAAAAATGACATCAAAATTATAATCACAACATTTTTTGTAATAGAAAAATCCAAAAATACTTTTCCTATAGTTTCACCATCTTCATTATGAGAAAGTTTTCCGGCAGCATCTGTTTTGTAGATTTTGCCATGATACAATTTAAAATAACTACCATTTGATTCGACGACTTTATGTCCATGGTCCAATTCCGACGACAAAAAGATATGCAATCCATCTTCCCATAATATAACAGGTAACGGTAAGCTAACATCAACGTCCTTTCCATGAAGAAGCGTAAGGCTGTAATCATCCACTAAGTGGTGGTTTTTTACTTCCGTAACCTCGTCTTTTCTTATTTTAACTGCCTCTTCAGCGGTTAGAGTAGATGGTTCAGATACTTCTGAGTGCTGTCCATAACTACAAATAGACACTAATGTAAATGTCGCAATTAATAATGAGCTAATTCCCCTTCTTTGCATGTTCCTTAGTTAATCGTTAACTAGTAAAATCGCGGCAAAATTAACCATAAAACCGTAAAGGAAAAATAAATAAGAGGTTAAATTAACAACGCCAGGTATGAGAAATTTCAGAAAAGACCAATATCTCTGAAAATCAAATGCTTAGGTGGTTTTTTTGTTTAGCAAAACAATGAGTAATAATGTTTCTAAAATTAAAGAAACCCCATATGGAGTAAAAAAAGCGGCAAACTCTACCGAGCTGGTTAAGCCGTCAACTTTATAGGATGGATGGAAAAAAATAAAATAAACGGCAAACTTTACGAAACTTGCCCCCATAAAATAATAACCTAGCATGTCTGTATTCTTTTTTCTTTGCTTGAAAAGGAAAATATATGTTAAACACGCTAAAAGAAAATTTAGTGTATAGGCCAGCGTTACCTTACCATCAAATAATGGCATGTTCAGATTACTTAAAATTAATAAATGAACAGCAAAAGTAATTCCCAAACTAACAAGGAGAATGAGAACAAACATAGTAATCGGGCGGTTTCGTAGATAAGTCATCATTGAGGTTTATTTCTGCTGGTCATTATGTTTATTAAGCTGCCGTATTACATTATAAAGTGATATGGAGACCCCTAATATTGTTAGAAACATCGTAAACCACTTTTTGTCTGCAGGATATCTTTCGTCTAACCACTTCCCTAAGTAGGCCATTAAAAAAATGGTGCCCCCCATCTGTAGGGCTATACCTGAGAATTTGATATAATTTTTTGCGCTATTTTCGTCTTCTTTTTTTTCCATTTTTTGGAATTTTTATCCCCGGGTAAAAGTAGAGTATTTGTATCAGAATAGAGATTAAGTTTTCCTAAAGAATACTCATTAAAAATTTATTACTTTTGATGTCTATTGAAAAATATGCAAGAGAACATAGCGGAGCCCGATAAACCAAAGGATGAAGGTGTAAAAGTTGCCAAAAGACAACTCAATAAGTGGTCTAGACTTATAATTATTAGTTTGTTATGGCTAGCAACACTGGGCCCCTTTATGGGAATTTATATCATGTTAAACGTTTCCGATGACGCAACGCTTCCGGGCTTTGAGGAGTTGGAGAACCCTCAAAGCAACCTAGCTTCAAGAGTGTTTTCTGCAGACGGAGTTGAAATTGGGAAGTATTATAAAGAGAACAGGACAAACGCTAAATATAATGATCTTTCTCACTGGCTAGTTGAAGCACTTGTGGCAACAGAAGACTCGAGATACTATGAACACTCCGGTGTAGATGCTCGTGCAATTGGCCGTGCAATTTATGGCCAGGTAACTGGTGATGATGGTGGGGGAGCGAGCACCATTTCACAGCAGCTTGCGAAACTTCTTTTTACTGATGTGGCAAAAGGAAAACTGGAAAGACTTTGGCAGAAATTCGGAGAAAACATAGTTGCTGTTCGACTTGAGAAAAACTATACAAAAGAAGAGATCATAACAATGTACTTTAACAAGTTTGATTTCTTAAATAATGCTGTTGGCATTAACTCTGCCTCTCAAACCTATTTTGGAAAAACGCCAACCGAACTCCAGCTCCATGAAGCTGCTATGCTCGTGGGAATGGCGAAAAACCCTTCCTTATTTAATCCTCTAAGAAGAGAAGAAAGTGTGATAAAAAGGCGAGAAGTTGTTCTAAAACAAATGCTGAAAGCGAAATATATTTCACAGGCTATTTATGACTCAGTAAGGGAGATGCCGCTGAGCTTGAACTACACAAGAGTAGATCATAAAAGTGGTTTGGCTCCTTACTTTAGAGAGACTTTAAGAATGGACGTTTCCAAAATCTTAAGAGAAAAGGATGAATTGGGAAATTACCTTGTTGTTGATCAAGAGGGCAATCCATACGATATTTATGCTGACGGGCTAAAGATATATTCTACCCTTGACTCAAGAATGCAAGCATATGCCGAATGGGCGGTTCAAGAACATTTGAAATATGATTTACAAGAAGATTTTTTCACGAACGGAGCAAAATGGAAGCGACCACCTTTTTCAAATGATTTAACTAACGCTCAAATTGATACTTTAATGGAACGAGCAAAGCGCCGTTCGCAGCTATATAAGGTATGTATTGGAAAAATATGTGGCTATTGTGAGCGTCCGGAAAAATATATCTCTAAAGATGGAAATAACTATGTATGTAGCTATTGTGGTCATGAAACAGAAATAAAGAGCAAAAAGGATGTGGCTGAAATGTTTTTAATTAAACGCAAGATGAAAGTGTTTGACTGGCAGTCTCCAAATTACGAGAAGGACACGGTTTTTACAGTTATGGACTCAATACGTTATTACAAAAGCTTATTGCGCGCTAGCATGATGTCTGTTGACCCTCATACTGGCCATATTAAAGCGTGGGTTGGAGGGCCCTACTTTAAGCACTTTAAGTACGACATGGTTAAAAAAGGAAAACGCCAGGTTGGGTCTACTTTTAAGCCGCTTATTTACGGAACTGCCCTAGAGCTTGGTATAATAGAACCTTGCGACGAATCTTTTTTTGATATAAAGTACTGTGTCGACATTCCTTATAATAAGTATAGGGAAAAGCAATGGTGTCCTAGTAACTCTGGGGCCAAATTTACCAATGCAGTAATGCCTATTCCTTATGCATTGGCAAATTCAATGAACAACATTACCGCCGGTATAGTCAAAAAAGGAAAACAAGGACTGTTGGATGAAACTTTCGATCGTGTTTCACAAATGGGAATGGACACTTCAAGGTTTATTCCTGTTCCCTCCATGGCGTTAGGTGTTTTTGATTTGTCCGTATACGATATGGTTGGCGCCATGACATCTTTTGTAAATAATGGAGTATATATTAAACCAACCTATATTATTAAAATAGAAGATAAGAATGGCAATACTATTTATGAGCCAGAAATGTATTCTAAGGAAATATGGAAAGAGGAAACGGCATACGCGATTCTTCAAATAATGAAACTTGTTACAACTGGGATTCGTCACCCAACACTGAAAAATAAAAAAACTGGAAGAGCTTTGGTTGGGGGAACAGCTATTCGTATGAGAGGTAAAGAAACTGAAAAAAGACCCTATGCTGGAATAGACAGAGATATTGCTGTAGCAGGAAAAACAGGAACAACTCAAAATCAATCTGATGGATGGTTTATGGGACTCACGCCTGATTTAGTTACCGGGGTTTGGGTAGGGGCTGAAGATAGAGCTGTTCGGTTCAGAAGCTTGCAGTTAGGAATGGGAACAAACATGGCGCTGCCGATGTGGTGCTACTATATGAAAAAAGTATATGCAGATTCCACACTAAAGATCTCCCAAGGAGATTTTACCCCCCCCCCTACCATCATCGGTGACCCTCTTGATTGCAACCAGTATAAAGAGTTTGATCCAAAAATGGATGTATGGGATGAAAAGAATCAAGAGTGGTAGTTTAAGAAAAATAGATTATATATGAATAAAGTAGTTGAGAACGTTGAAAAAGCATGTGCTGGGATAGAAAACGGCATGACAATTATGCTGGGGGGGTTTGGTTTGTGCGGGATTCCGGAAAATAGTATTTCGCAATTGGTTAAGCTTGGAACGAAGGAGTTAACATGTATTTCTAATAATGCAGGCGTTGATGATTTTGGCTTGGGGCTTTTACTCCAAAACTATCAGATTAAGAAAATGATTTCTTCATATGTAGGAGAGAATGACGAATTTGAGAGACAAATGCTTAGTGGAGAGCTGGAGGTTGATTTGATACCTCAAGGAAGTTTAGCAGAAAGATGCAGAGCAGGGGGTGCTGGAATTCCAGCATTTTTTACTCCCGCAGGATATGGGACTGAGGTAGCAGAGGGAAAAGAAGTGCGAGAGTTTAATGGAAAACCACACATATTGGAGTCAGCACTAACAGCAGATTATGCAATTGTAAAGGCTTGGAAAGGCGACACGGCAGGAAACCTTATTTTTAAAGGAACTGCTCGGAATTTTAATCCAATGATGGCAATGGCCGGGAAAATTACGATTGCAGAAGTTGAACATTTAGTTCCTGCTGGAGACCTTGATCCAAATCAAATTCATATTGCAGGAATTTTCGTCCAGCGCATCTTTGAAGGAAATGGGTACGAAAAAAGAATCGAACAAAGAACAGTTCGTCAAAAACCATAAAAGAGAGAACAATGGCTTTAGATAAAAATCAAATTGCACAAAGAATAGCACAGGAGCTAACCGATGGGTGGTACGTTAATCTTGGGATAGGTATTCCAACATTAGTAGCTAACTTTATTCCAGAAGGTATAGAAGTTGAATTCCAGTCAGAAAACGGAATATTAGGCATGGGCCCATTTCCATTTGATGGAGAAGAGGACGCTGATTTGATAAACGCTGGAAAGCAAACAATTACCGCGATGAAAGGTGCGGCCTACTTTGATTCGGCGACAAGCTTTTCAATGATTCGAGGCCAACATGTTCAACTAACGGTTTTGGGCGCAATGGAGGTGTCTGAAAATGGAGACATTGCTAACTGGAAAATACCAGGAAAGATGGTAAAAGGGATGGGGGGAGCGATGGACTTAGTTGCAAGTGCTGACAATATAATTGTTGCAATGATGCATGCTAATAAAAAAGGCGAGAGTAAGCTATTAAAAAACTGCTCTCTGCCATTAACGGGTGTTGGGTGTGTGAAAAAAGTGGTTACCAACCTTGCGGTATTGGAAATATTAGAAGGCGGAGGATTTAAATTACTAGAACGTGCACCTGGAGTTTCCGTGGAAGAAATTCAAAAAGCTACAGAAGGAAGATTAATCATTAAAGGAGAAATTCCTGAGATGGTATTATAATATTTTTACCGAAAGTAGTTGTAGGTAAAACAATGCTTTAACCCTAATTATAAAAGTGCTTTTGCGGATCAAGTCATATTTTAATAGTATTTCAAAAATTACTTTTTTTGTCCTTGTTGCGCTGATGATTTGGACAACATTTAATTTAAAAAAATGGAAGCATGCCGAAACTAAGGCTAAAATAATTACGTGGGACGTTACATCTTATTATGGTTATCTGCCAGCAACCTTTATTCATCAGGATCTTTCTCTTAATTTTATTGACACAGACAGTGTTGACTATGCTGCAAAACACCAGTTTTGGCCAGAGCGCTTAAACAGCAAGTTAGAAAGCGACCCAAAAGGAGAAATTAAGGTAATAAAAACGACCATGGGGATGTCTTTTATGTACGCTCCCTTCTTTTTTATGGCCCATGGTTTTGCCCACCTTTCGAAATATGAGTCAAATGGATTCTCTCAGCCCTATGAATTTTTCCTTATTGTTTCGTGTCTCTTTTATCTATTTATTGGCTTGTTTTATCTCCGGAAATTATTACTTTTCAGTTTTTCTGAATGGTCCACCAGTTTAACCATGGTAACGATATTAGCCGGAACGAACTTGTATTATTATGCAAGCGCAGAGCCTGCAATGTCGCATGCATTTTCTTTTTCGTTGATAATATGTTTTATTTTCCAAAGTGTATTGTGGTTATCAGAACACAAGTTAAAGAGAGCTGTTTACATTGGTTTATTGGGCGGCTTAATAATATTAATTCGACCGGTTAATATTTTTATTTTCCTGGTTCCTTTATTGTATAATGTTGCCACTGTAAAGCAATTTTCAGACCGGATTAATTACTTCATAAGGAAATGGAAGCACACAGTTGTTATTGCACTACTTAGTTTTTTTGTATTGTTGCCACAATTTATTTATTGGAAGGCGATTACAGGAAGCTGGCTTTTTAATTCATATGTTGGCGAGCGGTTTTACTTTAATAACCAGCATGTTCTTGAGGGTTTATTCAGCTACAGAAAAGGTTGGTTGGTCTATACGCCTATCATGATATTTGCGTTTATTGGTTTGGTATTTTTATTTAAAAAGCATCGGAAATATTTTTTATCTATTTCAGCCTTTTTATTCATAAACATCATCGTGCTTTACAGCTGGTGGTCCTGGTGGTATGGAGGAGGCTTTGGAAGTAGGCCGATGATCGACTCTTATGGCTTGCTTGCAGTTCCAATAGCCTGTTTTTATTCAGCTATTCTTAAGAATAAGCTCATCTCTATACCTATTCTGTCAATTGGAATCTTGTTTATTACATTAAATCAAATACAAACATTTCAGCACAGAAGAGGCATAATTCACTGGGAAGCCATGACAAAAAAGGCCTATTGGAATGTGTTTTTAAAGATGGACATGGATGCTGACGATTGGGCTCGTCAAGAAAGGTACTTGCAGTCGCCAGATCAGAATAAAGCTAGAGCAGGCAAAGACGAATACGATTTTAACCCTTTTTAGGAGATAACAAAGAATTGCCCGGAAATGTTGCTACCTTTGTAGACCTAATAATGATAAAGAAACTTTCAATAATCATACCTGTTTTTAACGAAAAGAAAACAATTTTTAAATTGTTGGAGGTCGTTGAGAGGGTTGACCTAATTAACAAGATTGAGAAAGAGTTGATAGTTGTTGATGACTGTTCAACAGACGGAAGTTTAGAGGAGATTAATCGGTATATTTCAGAAAACTCAAATCATGCAATAACATTAGTCCAACACCCTATGAATATAGGAAAAGGAGGCTCCATTCGGACAGGCATTCAAAAAGCAAGTGGAGACTACACAATTATTCAAGATGCAGACTTGGAATTAAATCCCTCAGAGTACAATCAATTGCTGGAACCGATTTTAAATAACACAGCGGATATAGTCTATGGCTCTCGTTTTATTGGGTCTACTAAGCATGAAAAAGAATCTGCCGCACACAGACTGGCTAATCATTTTTTAACATGGCTAGGTAATATTGTTAACGGCGTAAAACTAACAGACATGCAGACCTGTTACAAGCTTGTTCCTACAAGTATTTTTAAGGAGTTAAAGCTTAAAGAAAAGCGATTTGCTTTTGATTCAGAAATTACTGCTAGACTTGCAAAGTATAAAGAACTGAAATGGGCAGAGGTTGCCATAACATATGAGCCAAGGACTCAGATGGAGGGAAAAAAAATAGGATACATAGATGGGTTTCGGGCTATTTACAGTATTATTAGGTATGGTTGGTTTGCTAGGAAGTAAAAACTTTTTTAGCTCAGGCATTTTCACTCTGCCTTCAGTTATTTATTCATTCACAGTTTCATCTTACCGTGGTTTTCGTCAATAATTGAGAAAAACACTAAAGTAAATTGAGTCGTTTAGCAAGCTCATCTTTATAGGCTTTTCCTATGCTTATTTGCTTTTGATTGATCAAAATGTAGTTATCCTCTATGGTCTCAATTTTATCAATTCGCACAATAAAAGACCTATGAACTCTTACAAACTCATTCGTAGATAATTTGGATGCAATATCTTTCATTGTGCTTAATATTGTGTACTTGCCTTTAGGAGTGACAATCCGCATGTAATTACCTAACGCCTCCACCCATAAAACATCTTCCGTATTAACCTGAACTAATTTAGATTCGGTTTTAATAAAAATAGTTTTGTCTTTAGAGGTTATCTTTGCCCTGCTTTCTTCAAAACGATGAAGAGCTTTTTCTACTGATTTTAAGAAACGAGCGTGTGATATAGGTTTTTGAACAAAGTCGGTAACATTATATTCATAAGACTCTACAGCATATTCGGAATGAGAAGTGACTAAAATAACTTGTGGAAGAGGGCTTAATGTCCTAAGCATTTCCATGCCATCCATTTTAGGCATTTCAATATCTAGAAAAACCAAATCAATATGCTCTTCTTTAATAAAATTAAATGCGTCTATCGCGTTTTCGCAAGAATTCACAAGCTCCAGAGAGTCGGTTTCATTGATTAAATCTGCTAATACATTTCTAGAAAGTTCGTCATCGTCTACAACCAAACATCTCATGCTTTTTCTTTTAATTCACCTTTAATTTCTTGGAGTTCTTTGATTGCTAATTCTAGTTCAATTTCAACTCTGTTGACAATATCCGCAATTTCGTCTAAATCACCAACTTCTTTGTTTACTTTCTCTAGAATTTGGAGTTCTTTTTTGATTGAGGAGATTCCCATATACCCAATACTCCCTTTAATTTTGTGAGCTATTTTCCCTAATTCTTCCCATTTCTCGGAATTAGCCGCCTCTTTTAGTCTCTTCAAATCATCCGGAACGTTGTTAAAGAAAATAGAGATGTATTTTTCGAGTTTTGAATAGTCGCTATTAACAATTTGCAGTAATTTTTCTAAATGAACATGTGCTGTATCAAATACCATATTCTCTTTTACCTTATCTTCAAGAGCGGACGAATCATTGGCTTGTTTTTTCTGGATGTGTTTTTTTATAATTTGATTCAAAATAGTAAGGTTAATTGGTTTGGAAATGTAATCATTCATTCCCGCGTCATTGCATTTTTCCGCAACCCCATCTAGCACATGTGCTGTCATAGCTATAATTGGTGTATTTGCCTTACTGCTTTTCAGTTTTCTAATTTGTCGCGTTGCGCTGTATCCATCCATTATTGGCATTTGAATATCCATTAATATAATATCATAATTAGATTGTTTTACTTTTAGAAGAGCCATTTTTCCGTCATCCGCCGTTTCAACTTCTACGTTATTTTTATAATTATTTATTAGGTCAAAGAAGATTTCTCGGTTTAGGGTATTATCATCAACGACTAAAACCCTTATGTCCCTTAAAGGACTTACGCCACTATTTAAAACTCCGTCACTAAGCGTTTTATTTTTACTTTTCTTTAATTCCAGTTCAAATGAAAAATTACTTCCCTCTCCATAAGTACTTTTTAAATGAATTTTACTACCCATTATTTGGATTAAATTTTTAGTAATTGCAAGCCCTAGGCCCGTGCCCCCGTATTGCCTTGTTGTGTGCGCGGTCTCTTGCTTAAAGGAGTCGAAAACGGTATCTACTCTACTTCTTCTAATGCCGATTCCTGTGTCTGATATCTCAAATAAAATGGATATTGATTTTTCTGTTTCGTGTGTTACATTGATTGCTATACAGACCTCTCCGTCTTCGGTAAACTTTATTGCATTGTCTACCAGGTTTAAAATTATTTGGTTTATCCTGTGCGGATCTCCCATTAAAACTTTTGGGATACTGCTGTCTAATTTAGAAATTAAAGAAACATTTTTTTCACGGAGCTTAAAACCAAGACTATTTATTAATTCTTTAATGATGTCTTGAACCGAGAAATCTACTGATTCGAGTTCAATTGTTCCAGACTCTATCTTTGATAAATCCAAAACATCATTTACAAGAAACAAAATGTTTTGTGCGCTTGAGTTTATTGTTCGTAAGTACTTTTGTTGATCGGGGTTTAAGTCTGTTTCCCCTAAAAGTCTTGACACTCCAACTACAGCATTTAAAGGAGTTCTGATCTCATGGCTAGTATATGCAAAAAACTCTTCTTTCTCTATTCGTGAGCGGTTTGCATCTTCGTTGGCAATTTTTAACTGAAGGTTGATTTTATTTTTCTGTTTCAAAGCAAAAAACAAAAACATAGCAAGAATGATTACGACAAAGAAGACGAGCAAAATAATGTTTGTAACGAAACCTTTATTTTTTAATTCTTGCGCCTTAAACTGCTTTTCCTTGTTAAGAAGTAGAATTTCCTGGTTCTTATTTTCAATATCTAATTGTGCTTCTAGCTCGGAGATCTCCCGAGTATCTTTTATTGCTAGGTAGTATTTAAGGTATTCATAAGCCTGCTTGTGATCTTCATTTTTTTCGTATACGTTTGCTAAATTTTCATACCCTTTTTTAATGTAAGCTTTCAGACCTGTTTTTTCAGCTAATCCCAAACTAGTTTTCATATAAAGTAAAGCCAAGTCAAACTCATTTTTCGCTTGATAGACCACTCCTATTTCAAAACAAAGAACGGACTGTTTTTCCTTATTGCTAACCCTTTCAAATTCACTGAGCGCCTGTAAATAGTACTCCAGAGCCAAATCATTTCTTTTTGCGTTTTTGTAAAGGAGCCCTACATTTTTGTTTGCTTCAGCCAACTCTTCTATGTTATTTGTTAAAGAAGCTGCTTCTAATGCAACTAAATAATATTGAAGCGATAGGTTTTCTTTTCCTTGAACATAACTTAAATCCCCTAATCGAGAATTACATTTGGATGTGCATAACGAACAATCAATTTCCTTAGCTATTTCAAGTGAAGTCTTGTAAAAGTCTTCTGCTATTTGGAACTCTCCCTTTTCTTGATAAACATGCCCTATAAATAAATTGCTTAACGAGACGCCTTCCTGATCTTTAGCTTCTTCATTATTTCTTAAAGCACTGTAGTGAGCGTCTAAGGCGGCTTGGTATTGTGCAAAATTTAACTCTAATACTCCAATTTGATTATATGCGTTAACCATTCCTATATTGTATTGCAAGCTTTTGCTGATAGCTAAACTCCGACGTGCATTTTCCATGGCTTTTTCTGAGTTAGAAGGCTCATAAAGCTTAGATAGCTCATACAGCGCATCGGCTAATTTTTTAGGATCGGTTTCTGTGTTTACTGCAGCCTCTAGTTTATTTATTTTTTGAAACCGTTGAGCGAACCCATGAATTGAGATAAAAAGTAGTAGAACTATGAATATTTTTTTTTTCATTCGCGTCGAAAATACCGAAACTTGTACGTGAAAATACCTAAAAAGTTTTCTCTTTTTGCAAGCTTTTTATTTTTGTAGAGTCCATATATGGGAATTAGCGCTACTCAAAAACAGTAAGGAAAAAAATAAGATACCAACAACTGCCGTCAGCCCGAAATCTCTTGCTAAAACAATTAACCCTATATCGTTTGACTAAACAGCTGAGTTTCAGGCTTGTTCCGAATCATTTTAGCATCAAAACACATACAAATGTTTCTTACGAATAACCTTCCTTTTTCAGGGACGGTTAATTTGTTGTCTTCAACTATTACAAGACCATCTTCTTTCATTTCATCAAGAAGTTTTAAACCTTCTAAAAATGCGGGAGTTTGTTGATCGGCGTTTTTCCATGAAGTTTCAAAGTGGCACATTATGTTGAGTATGTGTTTACGGATAATTAGGTCTTCTTCAGAAAGTAAATGCCCCCTCAATAATGGAAATTCTTCTTGATTAACGATTTCTTGATACTCCTCTACTGTTTTTACATTTTGCGCGAAGCTATACCAACTGTCACTGATGGCAGACATGCCTAAACCAACCATTAAAGCTGTTTTTCCGGAAGTATATCCCATAAAATTACGATGTAGTGTTTTCTCTTGCATTGCTTTGAACATAGAGTCTGTTTTAAGCGCGAAATGATCCATGCCTACTTCCACGTATCCGATTTTATCAAATAGTTGCTTGCCGACTTCGTATAACTCCCTTTTTGCTTCGTCTTTTGGTAGGTCATTTTCATCATAACCTCTCTGGCCCAGCCCTTTTATCCAAGGGACATGAGCATAGCTATAATAGGCAATCCTGTCAGGCTTTAATTCTTTCGTTTTATTAATGGTATCTATTATATTTTGTAAATTTTGCTTTGGCAATCCAAAGACTAAATCATGGCTTATAGAAGAGTATCCAATTTTACGCGCTAATTTGGTAACCCTCTCTACATTTTCAAAAGGCTGAATCCGGTTGATTGTTTTCTGAACAATTGGGTCATAGTCCTGTACGCCGAAACTGCATCGCCTAAAACCTATCGAGTATAAAACGTTCAATTGCTCTTCGGTTGTATTATTAGGATGCCCTTCAAAACTGAATTCGTAACTTTCCATTAAGTCTGAAGTTTCTACGATTCCATTAATTAACTTTTTAAGGTTTTCAGCACTGAAAAAAGTTGGTGTTCCTCCTCCTAAATGAATTTCTTTGATTTTTGGTTTTTTAGAAAAATGCTTTAAATATAATTGCCATTCTTTTAATACGGTATCAATGTATGGCTCTTCAACATCGTGACGTTTTGTAATCCTCTTGTGACAACCGCAAAATGTACAAAGATTTTCGCAAAAAGGCAGATGAATGTAAAGGCTAATTCCTTCTGTGTCGTTACTTTCATCAAAAGCTCTTTGGAAAGTTTTTACCCAATCATTTTTTTTTATACCTGCTTTGTTCCAAAAAGGAACAGTTGGGTATGATGTATACCTTGGGCCTGGAACGTTGTATTTTCTAATTAGAGAGATGTCCATTTTAATTTTTTATTGTTCTTCCTGGTTTTCAGCCTGCAAAACCACCTAAAAGGCTATATTTAGCGGTGTGCACTGTAAATTTCCCCCTACTCATGTCAACCTCCATTTATACGTTATCACTTGCATACCATTCAGCATAGCTGTTGGCTGTCTCCCTCAAGAATGCAGAGTGTAATTTTATTTTTCCGGTTAAACGGTTTTGAATCATTTCTGTTATCTCAATCAACATATTCTCGCAAGTAGGTTGATAATTTACATAGCGAACACGTTCGTTGTCCTTTTCGATACCCTTAAACCGTGAATCATTACGTAATAATAATCGATGATCAAACTCCTCGTAAATATGCTCACGAACAATGGCTTTTATGTCTCCGAAGTCAACAACCATACCGCAATCAGACAATGAAATATCATTACTGGGTTTGCCAATTAAGGTTACTTTTAAGTGATATGAATGACCGTGAATGTCTCTGCACTTACCCGCATACCCATCCAGAGCATGCGCTGCTTCAAAATCAAATTCTTTGGTTATTCGAATATTCATTTGCGTCTAAATTTTTCGTAAAGGTAGCAAAAACCTATGCTACAACTACATGCTTTTTGTTTTGTTTCTGCTATATTATATAGCGTTTCCTTTGAATAGAGGGTCATAGTTTGCTTAGGAGCAATATGGATTTACCGCCTTTTCGTGACTAATTAATGAAATTCAGGAAAAATCATAGCCTTTTTGGCAACAAAACAGTAGAATTCTCGTATTTCTTGAACCAAATCCTGGATTAAGGTTATATCTTGTAGGCCCAATGAACGGAATCGATGTTCTTATAGAAAAACTTGACGGATTTATTCGTAAGTATTATAAAAATAGACTGTTGAAAGGTCTTATTTATAGTTCTGCTTTGTTATGCTCCTTTTTTGTATGTGCAATTCTTCTAGAATATTTTGGAAAATTTGACATGTTCGGGAGGTCGCTGTTGTTTTATGGCTATTTTGTATTGGCGTTATTTATTTTAGTGTTCTATGTGGCTATCCCTCTTGTTAAATTGGCGAAATTAGGAAAGGTGATTTCCTATGAACAGGCAGCAAAAATTATCGGAAATCACTTTGGGGGTATAAATGACAAGATTGTAAATACACTTCAACTAAGCGAAAGTAAAGACAGTGTCCCGACGGGACAACTAAATTTGGTTTCTGCAAGTATAGACCAACGAGTAAGTCAGTTTACGAAAGTATCGTTTACTGCTGCGATTGATTTATCTGAGAACAAAAAGTATTTAAAATTTCTATTGTTTCCGCTAGTTCTTTTGCTTATCATTTCTTTTGCGGATAGCAGTATTATTTTAAATAGTACAGATAATATATTGCACCACAATACATATATTGTAA
>Ga0209223_10002046_pt1 | contig 20925 bp, 15 predicted proteins | sample COG_06_FD_184750 | JGI IMG/M metagenome (GOLD analysis project Ga0209223, IMG submission 184750) | Pelagic Microbial community sample from North Sea - COGITO 998_met_06 (SPAdes) (version 2) | ecosystem: Environmental > Aquatic > Marine > Neritic zone/Coastal water | place: Helgoland, sampling...
ACTTTTTTATGGATGACTTGGATTGGTTCATTAGTTGGTAATTAGAAGGTAGGGAAAAGAATTCAAAATGGTGGGCTTGGCTCTCAAGCTACTATCCTTGTATTAGGATCAATTCGAAAGGAAGGTGCAATTCTCTAGGACTTCATAATAGGACAAATGTGCTATAATTTTTTTAAAGGCAAATTATTAATTCAATCCTTTCAAGAGTTCAGCCTTAATTTTAGGCATTCCTGATGTTGCTTTTTCTTCAATAAAAATGACATTAGGTAGATTACGGGTAGGTGGTTTGTTTGGGTCTACTATGTATTTGGGAATGTTTGTTGCAGCGAAATCGATAAGTCCTGCGGCAGGGTAGACTTGCATGGAAGTACCAACAATTAAAAGGATGTCTGCTGCTTTGGTGATTTCAATAGCGACATCCATCATCGGGACGGCTTCTCCAAACCATACAATGTTTGGGCGAAGTTGCGCACCTAATTCACATTTGTCACCAAGATCAAGCTTCCAGTCGTCCATGTCATAAATCAAATCTTCGTTGGCCGTACTTCTTGATTGGAATAGTTGCCCGTGCAGGTGAGTTACATTGGTCGATCCAGCTTTCTCATGAAGATTATCTACGTTTTGGGTGATGATACTGACGTCATAATTTGTTTCAAGTTCTTTCAGAATGGTATGGCCCAGGTTAGGGTTTGCGTTAAGCGCTTGTTTCCGTCTCTGATTATAAAAATCCAGGACTAATTCTGGGTTATTATTCCAACCAATGGGAGAGGCGACTTCCATCACATCATGACCTTCCCAAAGACCATTGGAGTCTCTAAAAGTTTTAAGACCACTCTCTGCGCTTATGCCTGCACCCGTAAGGACAACTAGTTTCTTCATTTTTGGGTATTGGGTATTGCTTTCTGACTCACTACTTATTATACAATACTAAATACTATATCTTTAATTCTTCACGGTTGGCTAAAAGCACATCAATGATGAATTGGATATGCGCTGTCATATCAACCCCAAGCATCTCGACTCCTGCTTGTATTTCATCACGTTCAACTTTTGCTGCAAAGCTCTTTTGCTTTAGTTTCTTTTTGACAGATTTAGGCGTGAGTCCGTTGATTCCATCAGGACGCACTTGGCAACAAGCGACAATGAAGCCGGTCAACTCATCACAGGCTATTAATGCCTTATCAAGACGCGTTTCATACGGTACATTCCATTTGGTATAGTGCGCTGAGATGGCGTGAGCCATTTTTTCTTCTCCTTTTTCACGAAGCATGGCTACGATGCGATTAGGATGATCTTCGGGATAGGCTTCATAATCTGCATCATGCAACATTCCTGTAATGGCCCATTCTTCGCTGTCTTCCCCAAAATGTTTGCCATAGGCTTCCATTATTAATTCTACAGTCCGCGCATGGCGCAATAAACTATCTCCTTTGGTCATTGATTCTAAAATGCCTCTTGCTTCTTCTTTGTTCATAATTCTATTTACCTGGCAGTCCCAGGGTTTATTGCTTTACCAAAAAATATACTGTTCAAAAATAATTTATTTGTACCATACCAAAATGCCCTGAAATTTAAATTGTCGGTAAAACTGATTACCATTCCTCTACCAACAGATGAAGTGGCAACAGCAGCTGAATTGTCAATAAAAGGCAATTTCTCTTCAGGTACATAGCCACTCCATAAAGAATTAGAAGTATAGACTAATGGGTTAGAGAATGGGTTTTTAGATTTGTTCATGATAAGAATACCACGCTTGAACATCGGGACCTCTTTATTATAAAAACCCCAGGCAATTGGATGCCCAAGGTCAATTTTAGCTTTGAAAATACTACCACCAATAACTTGTGCACCGTTGATGTTTCGATAATCACTGTAATTATTGACAGCACGTTCAGGGACTGTTGGCCTTGTGAAAGTGACGTTGGTAATCTTGGAATCGGCTAGCCATTTGGTTCCACCTTTAGAGGCTATTACTAATCCACCTTTTGAAATCCATGTTTTTAACTTCTCTTTAGCACCATTAGTAATGGTGCTATACCTGCCGTCCAGCAAAATAATAGTATTGTAACGTTCCAAATTGATACTGTTGAATTTGCTCATTGAAACTAGGGAAGGGCTCATCTCAAAACGTGTATCCAACAGGTGCCAGGCTTCACCTACATCGCCACCAGACATACCACCTTCGGCCATTATCAGGATTTCAGGTTTTTCAAGAAGGGTAAAAGAACCACTGCCCAAGTCAGGACCACTTGCTGAACCGCCATCTTTGAAATTGTAGACATCAATGGCGTCATGACTGACAATAGTTTCAATTATATCGTGAATCTTATCTAAGGGGATGTCTTGAGTGCTTAATGGAACCATAATGGATCCCTCAGAGAATGTTTTACCTGCTGAATTACTGAAAGCTTTGCTGCCCACTTTGACTCTAGCACCGGCTGTTAATAAACGATTGATTGCTCGATGAGCGTAGTAGCCATGCACTTCAAATACATAAGCATACTCGCTTTTTCCGCCAACCATTTCTCCTTTAGGGAAGACCTGATCTTTGAATGCTCTACCCAGCAGATTTTTATTGTATAGCTTACTGTCCAAAGCTTCAAATTCCAAGTTGAATGCAAGTGGTAATGTCCATGCAGATACATCATAAAAAAGACTGTCACTAAAACTGTTTCTAATCTCGAACAAGCCATGAATCAGTCTGTATTGACTTTGATTCATTGGAATTATAAAGCTGGATTCTGGCAAATAAGAATTGCCTCCAGCATTAATTTCATTTTTCACCTCGTAGATATCGATGTCATGCCTTTTAACGATTTCGGCAAGATGAAATGATTTTGCCAGGTCTTTGTCAGATCCGAAAACATAAGCTTTAACAGGATCTTTACTAGCCATTTTGAGCGCGTCTGCATAATAGTTTCTTTGATAATTTAGCAACTCAACCCTCATTTCATGAGTGGCTTTTACAGAGGCAATGGCAGAACGGTGCTGGTTTCTGATGGTGAAAGGAAATTTCAGTATCCCATTGTCACTTTCCTGTGCATGCCCTCGTGAACTAGCTTGCTCAAATAGCACAGCCATACCACCATTAAAATCTACATAGGTCGGCCCGCGACCGGGGTAGTAATCATCATAATTTTCTTTTGAGAAATAAAAGGAATTAATATTGTCCATTCCTTCTTGGAAATAGCCTGATATCTTTTCTGTCATAGAATAATTCTCCTTTGGGATTAATGGGTGGACCCGTGAGGGAACACCAGGCTGAAAAAAGAAGGTTGAGTTGGTACCCATCTCGTGGTGGTCTGTATAAAGGTTGGGCTTCCATTCTTGGATTTTTGCAATCCTACCTACAGACTCAGGCAATTGTAATGGAATGTAATCTCTATTTAGGTCGAACCAGTAATGATTAGTTCTACCTCTTGGCCAGGCCTCATTCTGTTCTAAGTTATTCGGATCAGCAACTAGGTTTTGGCCCTTATGAGAATTCACCCAGCTAGAAAACCTATTAAGCCCATCAGGATTGATGGACGGGTCAAGCAGTATGACAGTTTCATTTAGCAATTTTTCGATTGCATCACCCTGGGCTGCGGCAAAATGGTAGAGAGTGACCAGTGAGGAATTGGCGCCACTTGGTTCGTTGCCGTGGACACTGTGACCAAGCCAAACTACTGCAGGTTGATTTTCAATATCAACTTCATTGGCTGATGGAGTTGTTATTTTTAGGTGATTGGCTTTAATCTCATCAATGCGTACCTGGTTGTTAGGAGCTGTAATCGTTAGCAGGAGAAGCGGGCGGTTTTCATAAGTACGTGAATATTCAGTGATAGAAACACGGTCTGAAGCATCAGCAACAGCATACATGTAGTTGACAAGTTTATCATGACTTACATGCCAATCTCCAATTTCGTGCCCTAGAATAGATTTAGGAGTTGGAATTCTGGAATCATAGCTATTATTTTCAGGTAAGTAATAGGACAGGTCTACTTGCCCTATAAGGACAGTTAATTGCCAAGAAAATAAGCAGCACAGTAACAAGGTCTTTCTCATGATATTCTGGTTGATTAAAGAAATGGAATATAAAGAAAACTAAGTTCTCCGTGCAAATTTGATATATTGACGGTCAGGCAAATTATTATTCAAAGAGCAGTTCAATTTTTTCAAAACATCTGCTGGTTTCTTAAATTAGGTGAATAATCATAAATTCGATTAAAGGTAGATAATGGACAAATATTACATCGGTTATGACTTGGGTAGTTCATTCATTAAAGTAGCCTTAGTTAATGCAGCCACCGGGAAAAACTTGGCCACTTCAACTTACCCGGAAACTGAAATGGATATTCTATGTCCGGAGGAAGGTTGGGCTGAACAAGACCCTGATTTATGGTGGGATTATGTATGTAAAGCCACCAAAAGGGTAATTTCTGATTCAAAGATCGATGCATCGAATATAATCGGAATAGGGATTTCTTATCAAATGCATGGGCTTGTTATTGTAGATGAGCAAGGTAAATCATTGCGCAACGCGATCATTTGGTGTGACAGTCGCGCGGTAGAAATAGGCGACCTAGCTTATAAAGAATTAGGGAGAGCCTACTGCGATACTCATTTGTTAAATTCTCCAGGGAATTTCACTGCATCAAAACTTAAATGGGTCAAGGAGCACGAACCCGATATTTTTAAAAAAGTAAAAAAGTACATGCTTCCTGGAGATTATATTGCTTATAGGCTTACAGGAAAGATAAATACTACAAAAAACGGATTGTCAGAAGCTGTATTATGGGATTTCAAGAATGACTGTGTTGCCGATAAGTTATTAACCTATTATGGTATCTCTAACAAATTGACCCCAGATATTGTTGAGAATTTCAAAGTTCAAAGCGTTGTAAATGCAGAAGCAGACTCGATAACGGGTATTCCTGTTGGTACTCCGATTACGTATCGATCTGGTGATCAGCCGAATAATGCATTGGCTTTGAACATACTTAATCATGGGGAAATAGCAGCAACAGGAGGTACATCTGGAGTGCTTTATGAAGTTGCTGGGATTGATGAAATAACAGAGACTTCACGCATCAATAATTTTCTTCATGTAAATTCTAAACAATCAAATCCAAAGATTGGAAAACTGCTGTGCATTAACGGTGCCGGTATTCAATACCGTTGGATAAAGAATATTACTGGCGCAGCTTCTTATGAAGCAATGAATAGCAAGGCAGCTGGGATTAATATAGGCTCGGATGGTGTATTTATCCTTCCATTTGGCAATGGAGCAGAGAGGATGTTGAGCAATAATAATGTAGGTGCTCACATTTCAAACTTTAATTTTAACATCCATGATGATGGGCATTTATATAGAGCTGCACTGGAAGGGATTGCCTTTGCCTTTGTCTACGGAATGAGAATTTCGAATACTAAGTTTACTGATATTAAAGTGATAAGAGCTGGCAATGATAATTTATTTCGTTCTGAAATTTTTTCTACCACTTTGGCTACCTTAATCAACCATGAAATTGAAATCTATGATACAACAGGCGCTGTTGGAGCCGCAAGGGCATGTATCATATTTGAACATAGCTTTGAGACGTTTGGGGCTTTAGTGAGTGATAACGACTATGTCAAAACATATGAACCAGTTTCGGAAAGCGCAGCTTATGAAAATGCTTATGCGCTATGGGAAGCGCAATTGAATAAAAAATTAAAAACATAATAATGACCACAATAGGAGATAAGGAATACTACAAAGGAATAGACCAAATACAATATGAAGGTGCTGGTTCTGATAACCCACTTGCTTTCAAATACTATAACCCTGAACAACTTGTTGCTGGAAAAACAATGCGAGAGCATTTCAGGTTTGCCGTGGCTTACTGGCATACCTTCTGTGGACAGGGAGGTGATCCTTTTGGACCTGGAACGCAAAATTTCGCTTGGGACCAGGCCAATGATCCTATGCAAAGAGCAAGAGATAAGGCCGATGCTGCTTTTGAGTTCATTTCTAAAATGGGCTTTGGATATTATTGTTTCCATGATTTTGATTTGGTGGAAGAAGGAGCCACATTTTCTGAATCTGAGCAGCGATTGTCTTCGATTACTGAATACCTAAAACAGAAGCAGTCAGCCTCTGGTGTTAAACTCTTATGGGGCACGTCAAATTGCTTTTCAAACCCCAGGTACATGAATGGGGCGGCTACCAATCCGAACTTCGATGTGGTGGCAAGGGCAGGAGGACAGATTAAACTGGCTTTAGATACAGCGATTGCCTTAGGAGGTGAAAACTATGTGTTCTGGGGCGGTCGTGAAGGATATATGACTTTGCTGAATACTGATATGGGCAGAGAGCTAGACCACATGGGACAGTTTTTAACTATGGCAAGGGACTATGCAAGGGGACAGGGTTTTAAAGGTACCTTCTTTATTGAGCCTAAACCTATGGAGCCATCAAAACATCAGTATGATTTTGATACCGCTACAGCGATTGGATTTTTGAGAGAATACGGTTTAGACAAAGATTTTAAAGTAAATATAGAAGTCAATCATGCTACACTGGCGCAACATACATTTCAACATGAACTGGAAGTAGCGGCTAAGGCGGGAATGTTAGGCAGCATTGATGCTAACAGAGGAGACTACCAAAATGGCTGGGACACAGATCAATTCCCAACAAATATTCAAGAAACGACCGAAGCCATGCTGGTTTTCTTAAATGCTGGAGGGTTACAAGGTGGAGGCGTCAATTTTGATGCGAAAATCAGAAGAAACTCCACAGATTTAGATGATGTCTTTCATGCACACATTGGTGGTGCTGATACCTTTGCAAGGGCTTTATTAACTGCTGATAAAATTATAACGTCATCACCTTATGAAAAATTGAGAAAGGAACGATATGGCTCCTTTGATTCAGGTAAAGGCAAGGATTTTGAAGCTGGAAAACTCAGCCTAACTGATTTATACCAAATTGCGCAAGAGAATGGTGAATTACCACTCCAAAGTGGGAAGCAAGAGCTATTTGAGAATATTATTAATCAGTACATCTAGCTGATTTTCTCATCAGAGTCATCTGAAGGAGACTCTGATGTACGATAGTAATTCAGATACTAATTGAGATTCCCAATCAAGTTAGGAATGACGGTTCGAATTAAATCATAGGCTAACGCGCGTTTGTAACGCGTGCAATAAATCGATCTGATCTTAGCGTCTCGCTAAGATCAATGTGCATATAGGCATGGGTAATTCTAATTCTAAGCGAGACGCTAAGACTAGTTGGCTTCTTCAGTGGCACGCGTTACAAACGCGCACTGGCAAAGCATTGCGTTTTAGTTCGGATACCAAACGGATTACTTCACGATTAACTTTGCCCTCATGGTCAATGAATGTCCTGGGAATGTACAGATGATCCAATATTCACCCGGTTCATTTGGTGCTTGAAAATAGATTGCCTCTGACGTATTTGGTTGAATTACTGCAGTATGATACATCACTAAATCAGAATCTGGTACGTAGTTCATTTTATCTCCATCTAGTCCAAGTTGCATTGCCATTTCACCAATTTGATCCGCATTGTCTTCACCTGGTTTCAAGATCACCAAGTTGTGCAGCATGTCGTCCGTGTTATTGAAAGTAAGCTCAATCCTTTCGTTTCGATTTACGGTCATTTCAGTAAAATCAAACTTAAGTCCAAGCTGTGTGCCAGCAGTGAGTTTTTTATCCGGACCATTAATCCAAGCTACCGGCATCTGATTCGTTCTTTTTGGTTGTACAATCGAAGCGACTGCCTCAGACATTGCAGGGCTAGGAGGAGAGTTTAAAACTCCACCTGGTACTTCGTTGAGGGTGTAAAAACCTGTATTGTGCAATAAGGATTCTCCACCATTAGACTTTATGCCTAATGCTTTTAGCTGATGAATGAACCCGAGTCTCATACCATGTACAGTCAACTTTACCGATAGACCATCAGTAGCGACTTTAGCTTCATGAATCATCCCTGCTTGTTGGTCAACTATCTCACTACCATAGATATAATGATAGTGATAAGTGAAACTACTCAAGTCGTAGGAGGAAGGCCGAGCCGCTAGTTTTTTATTGACGGGTTTTGTAAACTCTAATAGGAAACCATCAGCTTGTGCTTTAATGGTTTTGATCTCAAAAGGCGTTTTACCCGTCCAGACTAATCGTTGTAAACCATATTCTTCACCTCCTGTTGAACCCCAACCTCGGGCAGTCATTCCTACGAACATGCTGTTGTCATTGCTCCAGATCATTCTCAATATCCCAGATGAAAAACCTTCAACAAATGGAAATGTTGCGCCTTGATAAACGCCATTGATTTTCTCTAAAGCAACCCTCATTATCTTGCTATGCCCTTGATCTCCGACAAACATCTGACCTTCAAAAGGTCCGAAATTCGAACCTGTTGTATCTATTAGGATGTCTGAAGTTGATATTCCTAAAACCGTATGAGGAAACCATATAGCCGGTGCTTTTAGTTCAGGTACTTTTTTAGCGTATTCGTAAAGGCTCAATCCTGATTCCTCTTCAATTTCTTCAGGTTTTAATTTTAATGGAGACAATGGGTCATCTGTCCACCTTAATCCGGCAGGGTTTCCTGCAAAATCTCCTGATTCTAAGTGGGTCATTCTACCAGAACCCACCCAGTCACCTTGGTTTTCAGTAAAGAAAACGGCACCATCTTCTAAGATTTCGAAGCCTGCTGGTGAACGTAAACCAGTCGCTATAGGTGTCATGTCACCTTCTTGAGATATTTTGAGCATCCATCCACGCCATCTGACAAGGCTAACGCCCTTGCCTTCCCAGCCAAGGTTCAATGTGACATACATGTCACCATGCTTATCGAATTTTGGTCCGTAGGAGTAATCATGGTAATTACCAGACAAGGGCCAAGAAAATACAGTTTTGTATAGGTCAGCTTTTCCGTCTCCGTTTTTATCTTCAAGCCGAGTTAACTCTGCTCTTTGCGCTAAATAGAAGCCATTGTCCTTATATGCTAAGCCAAGGGGCTCGTGCAAGCCTTGAGCATACCTATTGTAAGTTGGCTTTTTGCTGTTTGGACTATCGATGACCCAAACCTCACCTCTTCGCGTAGAAACACCCAATTGGTTCTGAGGTGTAAGTGCCAAACCACCAACTTCCAAAATGACATCCTTAGGAATAGGAACGTCTACAATTTTGTAATACTTGGATTCTTGTTTGATAATATCAGTCTTCGACTGGGCCAATAAAACTTGAGCTCCAGTAAATAGGAGTGCTATTAGTAACAATTTTTTGTTGATATACATTGTCTTGTTCATGGTGCTATCTTTAATTGTTACCAGATTAATGAATAAGTGATTTCTTGATTTCCAGCGGGTATTTTAATCAATAACTCGACTTTGCCATTTGATTTTCTTATTACAGGATCGTTTTCAGAAGCTTCGATTTGTACATAATAGGATTTGTCACCCATGATGTATTTACCATCGCTGGCGGACTCTATAGTATTTCCTTCACCTATTTTGTGCCAAATACCCTCTGAGGCATTGGTAGCAATCACACGTTTTAAACTTCGAGAGGTGGATGACGGCAATAATTGACTATGAATTGGAGATCCTTCGAGCGCTATTAAAAAAGTCGGGTTGCCTTGTTCATTTAGTTCATAACCCAATTGCTTGTAGTCAGTATTTGCTGGGATACTATCTGGCCAATCCGCTCTGCTGTTTTTTAGATAGGCAAAATCAGGTCCACCAAAATTCACTATTGGATCTCCAATTGGGAAACCCAATTGTTCACTTCCTCGACCAACCCACATCCCTGAAGCATCCAAGAAATCACCAGCCCAGAACTGAAGCAGTGAGCCATTTGCTAAATCAAACGAATAATGGATACGTTGTGGCATGCCTACAGAAATAACATGGGTCCTTTTTTTTCCTTGATGTATTAGAAAGCCCCTTTGCAAAACCGTTTCCTCGGCTACTTCAATATTTATTTTTGGGCCATTACCGAGTAGTCTGCTGGGGTCTATTGAGCTCGGAGCGTGTAACGGATGTGTTGCGATTTGAGGGCCTTCAACAAATAAGGTAAAGCCTTTTCTAAAGGGCCTGTGTTTATTGTAAATCAAAGTAAATGGCTTATTTCCTGCATCAAAATGTGATAATGACTTCTGTGGGTTATTTAAAAAATAGTCGCCATCCATCGCTATAATGGTGTCATTGTCTATGAGGAGTAACATGCCGCCTCCATCGACAGCCATGTCAAATATGTAATCACCTGAATTCGGAAAATTCATCATACCTGAATAAACCAACAGTTTCTGTGGATTTTCTCCAGATGCCATTGATGAAGAAACAATGTCTGTTTCGATTTCTCTTTCAACGGTTAAGGAATTATAATCGGGTATGTTTCTGGTGGTTGCTTCATAGGCCTCATATTCTACCAGAGTCATCTTAGAGAACTCCACTTTTTTGTCCTCAAACATCTTGTACTGAATATTTCTAAATGCAACCGCACCATGATCGCCTTGAAGCATCAATGGTCCTGACGGTTGTTCGTCTTGAAAGGCACTGGCACGTGTGGGCCCAGTGACTTCTTGATTTTCATGAAGAAGTACACCATTTAACCAGACTTCTTTGAAAGCGGCATTTTTAATTTTTTTACCCGCTGCATCAAACTTTGCAGCTTGAAATATTATTTTAAAATGCTGCCATAACCCAGGCGCTTTTGAAGCATTGGAAGTCGGAGCAATACCTCCGTAACCTTTGCTTTCATTTTCGATCCAGCGTTGATAAATACCACCCATGTCGGAATGTTGAGGAGTCTTTACATTCCAGCTATCGAATAACTGCACTTCATAACGGCCTTGAAGATAGATGCCAGAATTAGACCCTTCTGTCATCATTACGTCTAATTCAAGTTCGAGATCGCCATGTTCAAAAAGAGTGAAAAGGTTATCATTGGTATCCTCAGTAGGGGAATTCATTAATATCCCAGAACCGGAATCCCCTATAAAGACTGCATTATTAGATGGATCGAGGTTGGCATTTCCGGCAATCTTCCAATTCGTGGCTACTGTCTTAAATGCAGTCATGTCATTCAAGACAAGCCTAGTAAGTGGTAGGGTTGTAATAGGTTTTTCAGTAATGGTTAATGCTTCTTGTTTTGTCGAATCTTCCGAGCAAGCGATCAAAAAGCAACAGAGCGTGACAGAAAAATAGTATTTAAGGTTGTTCATATTTAGTCATTTTACTAAGCGGAGGTGTTGCTTAGTCTTTCCCAACAGCACATAAATGGAATTCCAGATTCAATCGTCTGTAAAACCAAATAACAATAGCTTCAATATAATAACTATATGCTTATGTGAATAGCCTCTTACATTAGAGTTATACAAACGGGAGGCTATGATTACCATTTTAGGATTTAAACAGGCAGAGGGATTTTGTTTTTCTTGTTTGTTTTCGGACTTTGGACAGATGAAAATCTTAAAAACCAGCAGTCTATTACTTTCTAGTCTTATTCTAGTTTTTTGTGCCACTAACATCAAGGCACAAGTCGATCAAAAATTGTCCAGAGAGATATTTAAAGAATTGATTGAGATCAACACTACCCATTCTTCTGGGAGCACAACCGTTGCGGCAGAAGCCATGGCCAAAAGATTACGCGCTGTTGGATTTGATGATAAGGACATTTTCATTGGAGGACCAACGGATACTAAAGGCAATCTAGTAGTAAGGTACCGTGGGAATGGTTCTAAAAAGCCAGTTTTGTTGATGGCACATCTTGATGTAGTAGAGGCCGATATCAATGATTGGTCTTTTGATCCGTTTAAATTTAAAGAGGCTGATGGTGTTTTCTACGGTAGAGGTATTGCTGATGATAAAGCAATGTGTGCGATTTTCGTAGCCAATTTTATCCGAATGAAGACGGAAGGTTTTGTGCCAGATAGAGACATTATCATGGCACTTACTGCTGATGAAGAAGGAGGCGACCACAATGGTGTTTCTTGGTTATTAGATAATCACCGAGATCTAGTCGATGCTGAATTTGCCCTGAATGAAGGTGCTGGAGGCATGGAAAAAGGAGGTAAGAAGATATTGAATGGGGTACAATTGAGCGAAAAGGTTTACCAAAGTTTTAATTTAGAAATCAAGAACCCAGGCGGACATAGTTCTCGACCTAAAAAAGTCAATGCTATTTATCAATTGGCAAATGCTTTGACCAACTTAGAAGCTTTCGATTTCCCTTTAGACTTGAATGACGGAACAAAAGCATATTTTTCACGCTCTTCAAAATTAGAATCTGGGCAATTAGCCAAAGACATGATGGGCATCACACAATCTCCTCCAGCCGATGGTGCTGAGGAACGTTTATCTTCCAATCCATATTACAATGCTTTATTACATACCACTTGTGTTGCGACAATGTTAGGTGGAGGTCATGCTGAAAATGCATTGCCACAAACCGCTACTGCTGTTGTGAACTGTCGAATATTACCGGGACAAGATCCATTAATGATTAAGGCAAAGTTGCAAGAAGTTTTTGATAATGATGAGATTTCTGTGACACCAATTAGACAAGCTTTCCAAAGTCAACCGACCTCACTTGATCCGATGGTGATGGGCCCAATCGAAGCGATTACGGAACAAATGTGGCCTGGTGTCGCAGTGATTCCTACAATGTCTACTGGCGCTACAGATGGCTATAGAGCAAGAAATGCTGGCATTCCAGTATTTGGTGTTTCAGGCATCTTTAGTGATGAAGCCGGTAGCAATGCACATGGTCAAGACGAAAGACTAAGAGTGAATGCTTATTATGAAGGGCAGGAGTTCTTGTATCAGGTGGTAAAGGAATTGACTAAGCCAACGAGTTTAAGCCAGAAGAAGCAGTAAAGTTGTAAGCTGCAAGCCATAAGGTTCAAGGTGGAGAATGTCTCAAAGCGTTCATGTTTGAGGACACAAACAGGGGCAAATATTATTTACCAAGCATATAAGTTAATATTGGCTTACATCTTTCCTGGCAAGCAGGGTAATGGCTCAGGTGTATTCTCTCTTGCGATTTTGTTGATTTTCCCCACCAAAATTCAGCAATAGCAATTGGTTTCATCTGGTGTTTAAATGCATACTGAAACAATTTAGGGGCTGCACATTCACCTGATGCTGAAGGTGGTATTTTTCCTAATTTGTCCTCAAAAATTGCAATGAGGCTTTTTGTGCTTCCTGCATGGTTTAGAAAGTGATATTGCTGAAAAAGCCATTGTTGTAATTTGATGGACTTGTTTTTTCGTTCTCTCTTGAGCTGGGTGATTTCAATTGTGTTCTTGGTTGCTCTGATTTGTTTACTCATCGCATCCAATTCTAACATGCCTTTGGTGAGATAGTAATCGTCCGTTTTGATATCGAAAAGGGAGGGTACGAATCGAGAATGGTGTGCTTTATCGGCTAATTTACCAGAAAAAGTTGCCAGATAACCCAATTGACCATCCTTCGTTTTTACGACAAGTACGCCAAACATCTTGCCTTTTTTGTCTCCATCACTTTTGACATCATGGCCAAAATCATGCAACCAATTCTCTTGATTCTGAGACAAGAATTGTTGCAAATCGAGGGCTGCTATTTTGCAGATTTCGGGTACATTATCACCAAATGGATCGTTGAGCTGAGCAGGAATAAGTGATGGCGCGATATCAGTATCAAAGACTGTAAAACACTGATCTATTTTAGTCATTTTCGTTTGACTTGTCATTTCAGCAAGTTATAAAATACAGCCTTGCGGTCATAAGACGACTTGGGTTTCTATTCAGTGATTTCCTTTAGAAAAGGATTGAAACCTTCATAAGGAATTTCATTGTTTTCAATCAGGGATCCTGTGGCCTTTTTTTCCTCTTGTGCGCTTTTCATTTGCTCTTTCCGTTGTTCATTCCAATTTTGAATACTAGTGTGAACACTATAAGTGATCACAGCATTAAGGATCATTAAGACTATGATACCAACGCCATATCTAAAGTATTTCCCTATTTTTTTTTCATCCATGATATTGTTTTTTTGTGATAGCTAATTGATAGCAAGCTGTTCAGCTTTACGTGTCAACAATATCAATTTAGGAATTTTTAACGATTTAGCTCATTGAAGCCTTTAAAGGAGTAATATTTATCAGCTTGTGGATTAATCATGATTGATGTACTCACTCAATTTATCCTTAAAGTGAATCGCTTTTGTCAATGTCTCTTTATAGGTCTTATTAAGGTTTGAAACAAAATTTGATTCTAATGCATTGATGAAGCGTTGGTTTGTTTTTATTTGTTTTAATACCTGAGTAGGGTCTCTTATTTCACCTTTTCCTATCATTTTTAATGATCCTGTAGAAAAGTCTTCAATTCTAATAGAATGAATTCTATTCCGTGCTTCTAGGTACCTTGCTTCTCTGGCTTTTACAATTTCATACTGTTTGTATAAAATGGCTATTTCTCTTCTAATCTCTTTGCTACTAATAACTTGAAATCCATTAGAATTTCTCATTTCATCGTAAGTAATGGTGTTCGGGGTGAAGCTATTTGCCGGTCCTGTGTTGGAGAGGTAATAGAAAACACTGTCACTAGGTAATGCTACTCCATTAATAAACCTTAATAAGTTCATTTTAGAAGAAAAGGCTAAAGAGATTAGACTGTCTTGATATTGCAAATTTTGAATATCGATCTCTACATCGCTCAGCAAGTTATTTAGAAGCTCTTGTTCTACTATTTTATTGACTCTATTTTGATTCCATGTATTAAGGCTTAAAGCGATAAGAATGCCTATTACCACCAATATAATCTCTCCAATGGCATATTTGAAGTACTGCACTGTTTTCTTTTTCTCCATGAGTTGTTGTCTTGTCTGTCTGAAGAATTTGATCATTTGAGAGCTGGTTTATCAGGCATTTTAATGTAAGACCTGGACTTTCTTTTTTCCATATCAGCCAATTGTGAATCTCCAAAACTGGCTTGATCTCCTTTGAAAACGACCCTCCATATTTTACCCTTCTTAGATTCCGAAATGTACAGAGAACCATCAGGACCTTCCGCCAATCCCATTGGACGTCCGACTGCATCAACCATGCTAGGGATGATGTCAATTCCTGCGAAACCATCTGCGAATACTTCCCATTTTCCTATTGGCTTTCCATTTTCAAATGGAACGAATGCCACAATGTATCCAGCCTGCGGTTGAGGTGTTCTATTGGTCGAGCCGTGAAATGCGATGAAGGCTCCCTTCTTGTAACGGGCAGGAAATTGATCACCTGTATAAAACATCAGGTCATTCGGTGCCCAATGAGCTGGCAAGCCCATAATTGGGTCTGTGTACTTGGTATTTTCCTTAACCCCATCGCCACCATACTCTGGCGCTAACATGCGTTTGTTTTTGAATTGGTCATAATAGGTGTATGGCCAACCGAAGTCATCACCCTGTTTAATTTTCATGAATTCTTCCGCTGGCAATACCGTGTTGTCCCATTGGCTAAAATATTGTGGAGCATGGTCATGAAGGTAATCTCTGCCATGATTGGTGGCGTATAAGCTATTATCATCTTGGTTCCATGAAATACCAACGACTGACCTCAATCCAGTGGCATAGCGCACGCCATCGGCTTGTGTCTGATTTAACTTGCTGTCGTCAAATCTCCAGATTCCTCCTAGAATTTCTAATTGAGAGCAAGGAAACTCACCTTTTACATTTCTCACACTTCCGTCAGTGACAGAGCTCCAATCTTCACATACATTAGTAGGCGCACTGAAGGTCACGTACATGCCACCATCATTGTCAAAGGCCAGTACTTTAGAGTTGTGCCAGCGAATTGGATAACTGTCAATAAGGATCATTTCTGGTAAACCTTGAGGGATTAATTCTCCTGGAATTAATTTCTGCCTATAAACAACATGCTCAGAGCTAAAATAGAGGTAGCCTTTGTGAATTCGCATTTCGGTACCAAAGATTCCGTCATTCTGATAATTTCCAAATCGTTCAATGATATCTGCTTTACCATCATTGTTGGTGTCCCTAAGCGCAACATTCCCAAGATCACCAGTGGCCAATCGTAATTTCACATAGATATCACCATTGTCATTGACGGCTAAGTGCCTGCTCGCACCTACACTATCTACAACTACCACTGCACCAAAACCATCTGGTAAAAAAAGCCCACCATTATCCGAATCTGGTTCAGGGATAACAAATGAATTCTTGACCTCACAATTGCTTATAAAGATCAATATTAGGAGAAAGACGATGTTTTTAAAGCGCATTTGTTTCATTTTATTGAACGCAAATTGCAATAAAAACACGAAATAAATAGAATTGAAAACGCCTTATTTTATGCGGTAAGTTTTTGGTAACAAGTCAGCTGCCCGTTCCCACTTCCAATAGCCATAATTGGCTAGGTATTCAGGATTCTTTATGTCACCGTTTTTATTGATAGTTACCTTGGATGCACGATTGAAAATATAGGATTCTTGTAATTGATTATCTGGGCCATCAAACTTAGCATGACTGCCTCGGGCCACTTGATTTGGCCCATCATCAGGCATGGAAGTTACTGTGCGGAATTCATTGATATATGCAGGCTCTGCAGCCTCATTGATATAAACTACTCCTAAGAAGTCTATGAAGTTGAGTTGATCGTTAGAAAAAACGTCCACTTGTGATAATTTCTTTTCATTCGTAAACGCATTTGTTGCGTTGTTGAATTTTGCCTTATAAATTTCAAAGCCCTCGCTCTCTAATTGATTATTGGCGAGCGCTTTTAAAAAATGCTGTCGGGATCCCAAAAAGGTCCTTTCCTTGTTCTTTTCCCAGCTTACAATTTCACTTCCTTCTTTCGCTTCCAATTCAGAAAACAATGCTCTTCCTGAGAATGTGATTTGACCATGCTTTATTTGCGCGCTTTCTAATAGATAATTAACCATATAGCCGGTGCCTTTGTTTTCTATTTGAATGAGGTCAATTGAATAGGCAGATACCTTACCTGTGGGATCCTTGTCCAACTTGATCACCCATGGGTTTAGTATTTTGGATTGCTTTGCATTCATCGAAATACCTAGGAAGGCTTTCTCAAATTGAGTATAAAGCTTTTTCCATTTTCGTTCTGCTTTCTTATCTGTTTTGGAAGGAGTTTGTTGTAATAAATCAGGCTTCAATTCGACTGATAAAACCCTGTCGGAAGTGGCATTTCCAGTGTAAGATTTGAAGCCAATTTTGTTCACCACTATTTTGTTAAACCCTTCTGGTAGGTTGGTTATTTCAAAATTTCCAAATTGATCTGTAACTACTCCTAAGGTGGTGTTATCAATAAATACGGAAGCGCCTAAAACAGGCTTTTGAGTATCCTTGTCTATAATTGTCCCGCTAATTTTTGATTGAGCAATAATGGGCGATATAGCAAAAATTAATAAAAATAATGCGAAAGAATTCCTAATTAGACAAAGCATAATTCTCTTGTGAAATAGTTATAATGTATAACGACAGTTCAGAAAGAAAGATGCTTTTATTGGTCTACTTTTTCTTTTTGGAAGCAGGCTTTTTCTTTGCTGCTTTTTTCTTCTTCGGAGCGTTCTTTTCAATTATTGCCAAAACCTTTTCTAAGGTCATTTTGGAAACGTCTACCGTCTTAGGAAGCTCAATTTTGACTTTACCTTTGAGAATATTGTGTCTTCCCCAACGGGCTTTTTCAACGCGAATACCTTCTTCTTCCCAGTTGTGAATTACCTTGTCAATTTCCTTTTGGATTTTGTCCTCGATCAGTTCAACAATTTCAGGTTCAGATAAATTATCCCAATCGTACTTTTTGTTTACATTAATAAACATGTTGTTCCATTTGATAAATGGCCCAAAACGTCCTTTTCCTTTTTGAACAGGTAATTCCTTATAAATGTAAATAGGAGCGTCCGCTTTACGTTTTTCCTTAATTAATTCGATGGCTTCATCAATTTTAATAGATAAAGGGTCAACATCTTTTGGAAGGGAAATGAACTTTTCGTCAAACCTAATATAAGGCCCAAACCTCCCGATGGCTGCAACTACTTCTTGTTCTTCGTAGGTACCTACTGTGCGTGGAAGTTTAAATAGATCTAAAGCTTCTTCAAGGGTAATTGTATCAATATACTGGTCCTTTCTAAGACTTGCGTATTGTGGTTTTTCAGCAGTTTCATCCTCCGTATTTGTTTCTCCGATTTGAACCATAGGTCCAAACCTTCCTAACCTGGCAATTATTTTATTGCCAGACTCTGGGTGTGAGCCTAGGTGTTTGTCTTCTCCACCACGTTCACCCTCTTCAGCGATTAAAACCTTTTCATGGAATTTCCCATAAAAATTCTCAATCATCACATTCCATTCTTGCTGGCCATGGGAAATTTTATCGAATTCTTGTTCTACGTCTGCAGTAAAAGAATAATCAATTACACGATCAAAGTTTTTTACTAGATAGTCATTGACAACCATCGCGATGTTTGTAGGGAAAAGCTTGGCTTTTTCTGCACCAGTCACTTCCGTTTTTGTTTGAAAATCAACGGTGTTGTTGGACAATATAATTTCTTGGTACTTTCTGTCTACGCCCTCTCGATTCTCTTTGACCACATAGTCTCTTTTTTGAATTGTAGAAATCGTAGGTGCGTAAGTAGATGGTCGTCCAATGCCCATCTCTTCTAATTTTTTTACTAAGCTTGCTTCAGTGAACCTGGCTGATGCACGACTGAATCCTTCTTTGGCAATCATTTGGTTTAATGCCAAATCCTGTCCTATAGTTAGAGGGGGCAGCATTCCTTTTGTGTCCTGGCTTTCGTCTTCCTCATCATCCGTAGATTCGATGTATACCTTTAAGAAACCCTCGAACTTAATCATTTCACCCTGTGCTCTTAGGGTTTCAGTAGTAGTTGAAATACCAATAGTAGCAGTCGTTTTTTCTAATTGAGCATCTGCCATTTGTGATGCAATCGCCCTTTTCCATATGAGGTCATAAAGGCGTTCTTCATTATAATTGGAACCCGCACTATGACTTGCAAAATTACTCGGTCTGATGGCTTCGTGTGCTTCTTGTGCAGAGGAAGATTTGTTTTTAAATGTCCTGTTCTGAACAAATTCAGATCCGTATGCATGGGTAATTTCTGCAGAGGCATTTTTGATTGCATCACCAGAGAGGTTTACCGAATCGGTTCTCATATAAGTAATCTTACCCGCTTCGTAGAGTTTTTGGGCTACTTGCATGGTTTGGCCTACTGAGAAACTCAATTTCCTACTTGCTTCTTGTTGCAGTGTAGAAGTGGTAAATGGCGGTGCAGGGCTTCTTTTTGCTGGTTTCGTCTCTAAGTTTTGAATGGAGTAATCAGCGTTAACACATGAATTTAAAAAGGCCTTTGCTTCTTCCTCAGAATTGAATTTCTTAGGCAATTCAGCCCTAAAAGCGCGTCCTTCTGATTTAAAATGAGCCGTTATTTTAAATGATGATATGGCATTGTGCTGAATAATGTCTCTTTCCCTTTCAACTACTAACCGTACAGCGACAGATTGAACCCTACCCGCTGACAAGCCGTACTTAATTTTTTTCCATAAAATAGGAGACAACTCAAACCCAACAAGACGGTCTAAGATTCTTCTAGCCTGTTGTGCATTTACTAAGTCAATATCAATTGCTCTTGGATTTGCTATTGCGTTCTGAATAGCTCTTTTGGTGATTTCCCTGAATACAATTCTTTTGGTGCTTTGTTCTTTGAGGTCCAAAGCCTCCATTAAATGCCAACTAATTGCTTCTCCTTCACGGTCATCATCACTTGCTAGATAGATGGTTTCAGATGTCTTGGCTAATTTTTTTAAATCTCGAATTACATTCTTCTTGTCATCGGTTACTTCATAGGTTGGCGCGAATCCATGCTCTATATCAATGGCCTTATCGCCCTTTGGTAAGTCTCTAACGTGACCGTAGCTTGAAACTACTTTAAAGTCTTTGCCAAGGTATCCTTCAATGGTTTTTGCTTTAGCGGGGGACTCAACAATTACGAGATTCTTCGACATACAAGAGTTTTATTATAATTCAGAATGGCCCAAAGATGAACATAAAACTTTCAAAAAAACAAATCATTTTTGTTGAAGACATTATAATAATATATTAAAAGGGACTCTTCAACGTTGAAAAGGGCATAATATAAAAGAGAGGAATATGGTCAAGAATCTATTATTAATTAGGCATGCAGATGCATTGCTACAAACTAAGGATCAGCGTGATTTTCAACGAGTTCTGTCAGCACGAGGTATTAATCAAGCCGCATTATTAGGGGATTATTTAAGTTTAATGGATTTGAATTTTGATACATTGTTTTTGAGTCCAGCAGAAAGAACTAAACAAACGACAAAAATAATTTCGAAAAACTTAAAGTCAGTACCAAAGGATATTATAACTGAAGAATTTTATGAAGCGACTTTGAATACCATGATTGCGTCGGTCAATAGGTTAGAGCCCATGCATACCAATGTTATTCTCGTAGGACACAACCCATCTATTGCTTCCTTATGTCAACATTTAATAGGTGATCAATATTTGAATTTCACAACAGCAGCATGCGCACATATCGAATTTGAATTTGAGGATTGGTCAATGGCCATAAAAAGAAGTGGTATCCTCAAAGATTTTTATTACCCAGGAAAGATGGATTTGATTTAATGATTTTTTGCCTTCTTTAATATTGAACTCATATTTGTATGAATTCAAAAAGGATTAAAGAATGGCCGCATTAGGTAGACATATTATTGTAGAGTACTATGATTGCACTCCCAACTTATTAAATGATGTAAGTTTCATTGAGTCTTGTCTGGAAAGTGCGGCAAAGGATGCTGGCGCAACCATTATCAATTCAACTTTTCATCATTTCTCTCCTTATGGTGTTTCAGGGGTAGTAGTGATACAAGAAAGCCACTTGGC
>Ga0209223_10002055_pt1 | contig 20852 bp, 19 predicted proteins | sample COG_06_FD_184750 | JGI IMG/M metagenome (GOLD analysis project Ga0209223, IMG submission 184750) | Pelagic Microbial community sample from North Sea - COGITO 998_met_06 (SPAdes) (version 2) | ecosystem: Environmental > Aquatic > Marine > Neritic zone/Coastal water | place: Helgoland, sampling...
AAGCAGCAATCAAGTAGTAACCAAGTAGTAACCAAGCAATCTAAGGGCCGACAATGAAAGTAGTTGAACTATTTACCGATGGCGCCTGTCGCGGCAACCCGGGCCCTGGCGGCTGGGGTGTGCTAATGCGTTACGGCGATAAAGAAAAGAGCCTCTGTGGAGGCGAAGCGGATACCACCAATAATCGCATGGAGTTGACTGCAGTCATTGAGGGCATCGCCGCCCTCAGTGAGCCCTGCAAAATATCTGTCACCTCGGACTCTACCTATGTACTCAAAGGCGTTCAGGAATGGATGCCGGCGTGGAAAAAGCGCAACTGGAAAACCGCCAGCAAGAAGCCAGTAAAAAATGTTGATCTGTGGCAGAAATTGGATGCCGTGATTATCCAACATGATATTGCTTGGTACTGGGTAAAAGGGCACAGTGGACACGCTGAAAACGAAATAGCCGATCAGCTGGCTAACCGCGGTATTGACGAGCTTTAAGGGCACAATAAACACAACATTATAAGCGCAGAAACCATGAGACAGATTGTCCTCGATACAGAGACCACCGGCTTAGAAACCTCCCAGGACCACCGCATTATTGAAATCGGCTGTGTCGAACTCGTGGGGCGCAAACTCACCGGCAGGCATTACCATCAATACGTCAATCCCCAGCGCAAAGTGGATGTTGGCGCTATGGAAGTCCACGGTATCAGCGATCAATTTCTCGAGGACAAACCGCTATTTGAAACTGTCGCCCGGGAGTTCCTAGAATTCGTCGACGGTGCAGACCTCATTATTCACAACGCCCCTTTTGACGTGGGCTTTATCAACCATGAGATCGCTAAACTCAAAGGTGCCTATCAGGTCATCGAGAGCGGCTGTCGCATCATTGATACTTTGGCCCTGGCGCGACAAAAGCACCCGGGACAGAAAAACAATCTCGACGCCCTCTGTAAACGCTATGGCGTCGATAACTCCCAGCGCGATCTTCACGGTGCACTCTTGGATGCCGAGATTCTCGCCGACGTCTATCTGTTGATGACCGGCGGACAGGTCAACCTTAATATCAGCGGCCAACAGTCCTCTGATGGTGGTCAAGACAGCAGCCGCGGAGGCATCCGTCGCCTAGCCCAAGATCGCCAGCCTCTGCGCGTTGTGACTGCCAGTCAGGAAGAGGTCGAGCTACACCAGCAGAAGCTCGAAGCAATCAACAAAAGCAGCGGCAACTGTGTCTGGATGAATGGCGGCGACTGATAACTACCCATGACAATGCCTTTAGCACCTGACCTACCCAGCGGTCAGCAAGATTTTCAACGCCTTCAGTTGTTGATCGATGAAACTGCGAGCACCCGAGATAGTTTTAGACTTAGCCGCCAGCTGAGAGAACTTTCTCAGCAGCATAAACGCGGCCGCGATATCAGTGCAGGTTGGCAGCAGTGGCATGTAGGACTGCTAAAAAGTCAGACCCTGACCGACAGCCGTCGCCACACTATTCCCGCTTTTACCTATCCCGAACTGCCGGTCAGCGCCCGAGCTGATGAAATTGCCGAACTGCTGAGTAAGCATCAGGTGATAGTGGTCGCCGGCGAAACTGGTTCAGGTAAAACCACCCAGATTCCCAAAATTTGCTTGCAAGCGGGGCGCGGGGTCAGAGGTCTTATTGGCCATACCCAACCACGACGAATTGCCGCCCGCACCGTCGCCACCCGTATCGCCGAAGAGCTCAAGGTAAAAATGGGTGAAGCAGTGGGCTATCAGGTGCGCTTCTCCGATCAGAGCTCACCCAACAGTTTGATCAAACTGATGACCGACGGCATATTGTTGGCCGAAATTCAGCGGGATCGTTTTCTTAGCGCCTATGACACCTTAATTATTGATGAGGCCCATGAGCGTAGTCTGAATATTGATTTCCTACTCGGCTATCTGAAAAATCTGCTGCCTCAGCGCCCAGATCTCAAAATTATCATTACCTCGGCGACCATTGATGTCGCCAAGTTTTCCAAACATTTTAATGACGCACCTGTGGTTGAAGTCTCTGGGCGGAGTTTTCCAGTAGAGGTTATCTACAATCACCCGGACGATGTGGAGACGGATCGCGATCAGATGATCGTCGACTGTCTGCAAGATATTCATAGCAATCAAAAAGCTGGCGATGTACTGATCTTTCTCAGCGGTGAGCGGGAGATCCGCGAAGTGAATTTGGCGATTAAGCGCGCCCAATTGCCACACACAGAAGTTGTGCCGCTCTATGCTCGGCTGAGTCTCGCTGAGCAGAGTAAGATTTTTTCGCCTCACCGTGGGCGGCGTATCGTACTCAGTACCAATGTCGCTGAAACCTCCCTGACAGTGCCGGGGATTCGCTATGTGATCGACACTGGCAGGGCGCGAGTGTCGCGCTATAGTTTTCGCACCAAAGTTCAGAGACTGCCCATCGAGGCCATCTCACAGGCCAGTGCCAATCAGCGTGCTGGACGCTGTGGTCGAGTTGCCGATGGAGTCTGTTATCGACTCTATTCCGAGGAAGATTTTCTCGGGCGACCAGCCTTTACCGACCCAGAAATTATCCGCACCAATCTAGCCGCCGTTATTTTGCAGATGCTACATCTGAGAATTGGTGACATCCGCAACTTCCCCTTTGTCGATCCACCAGATCAACGCATGATCAGCGATGGCTTTAAGTTACTGGAAGAATTGCAGGCCGTCACCGCAGACGACAAATTGAGCAATCTCGGCAAACGCCTAGTAAATATTCCACTGGACCCCCGTTTCGCTCGCATGCTTCTCGAGAGCGCCAACAATGGCTGCCTCGCCGAAGTCATGATCATCACCACCGGCCTCAGTATTCAGGACCCCCGTGAGCGACCCGCAGACAAACAGCAGGCCGCCGATCAGAGCCATAAAAAATGGCAAGAGCCTAACTCAGATTTTGTTTCGCTATTAAACCTGTGGCGTCACTTTGAAGAGCAACGTCAGCAGCTTTCGGGTAATCAGTACAGCCGGTACTGCAAGAGCAACCATGTTTCCTATTTGCGTATGCGCGAATGGCGCGACTTGCATCATCAGGTTCACACCGCCTGTCGAGGGCTCAAACTGACCTCCAATGTCGAGCCAGCGGAGCAGGATGCGATTCATCGCTCAATCCTATCCGGACTGCTAGGGCAGGTGGGTATTCTGCAGGACAAGTGGGAATATCTCGGTACCCGCAATCGCAAGTTCTTTATCTTTCCCGGCTCCGGTTTAAGTAAGAAACCACCGAAGTGGTTGATGGCTGGCTCGCTGATGGAGACCACTAAGCAGTTCGCCCTAACCGTTGCCAAAATTGACTCCGATTGGCTCGAGCCACTGGCCGCCCATTTGGTGAAAAAAAGCTACAGCGAACCCTTTTACAATAAAAAGTCCGGCCAGGTGATGGCCAAAGAGCGCCAGACATTGTTTGGCCTGAGCATTGTAGAAAACAAAAATCGCGTCTACGGACAGGTTGCGCCACAGGAGGCGCGTAAAGTCTTTGTCCAGCAGGCACTGGTGGAAGAGGGCTATCGTGGCAAGGGCCAGTTCTACAGCCATAACCACAAATTAGTGGAAGAGCTGCAGGCTTTGGAAGATCGTTTCCGTCGCCGAGATCTATTAGTAGAGCAGCAGGCCATATTCGACTTCTATGATCAGCTAGTGCCTGAAGGTATCTACAATCTTGCAGCCTTTGAAAAATGGCGCAAGCAGGCTGAGGCCAAAACCCCCAAATTATTAATGATAGATAAAGAGTATCTATTACTCCGTGGACTGTCGCAGGACGAGCAGGCGCAGTTCCCGGAAACTATTAGTTGCGACGGCATTCCCTATCAATTGCGTTATCACTTTCAGCCCGGCCATCTAGAGGACGGCGTCAGTGCCGTGGTGCCACTAGCACTGCTGCATCAGTTACCGAGGTATTTCTTCGAGTGGTTGGTGCCGGGTATGTTGCGAGACAAATGTATCGCCCTGGTGAAAAGTCTGCCGAAACAGACTCGGCGACACTTTGTGCCGGTGCCCGATCATGTGGATGTCTTCCTGCGCAAAGCCAAATCTCAGGACCGGCCTCTAACCGAGGTTTTGGCGGAACATCTGCGCACTGTTAGCGGAGTGATCATCGAGCCTGAACAGTGGCGTCCAGAGAGTCTCGACAGTTGGTACCAGATGAATTTTGTACTGGAAGATGAACATGGTGCCACCATTGCCATGGCCCGTAGTCTCGAGCAACTGCAGCGGGACTTTAAACAGCAAATTAGTCAGGGTCTGGAGAAGGCCGCAGATCAGAGCTCGTCGCGACAGGGCATCACTGAATGGGACTTTGATGAGTTGCCAGAAGAAGTGGCACTGCAGCATGGCAAGATTAGTATTAAAGCTTGGCCCGCTCTCCGTGACTGTGGTGATTCGGTGTCTCTAGAAGTGATGGACAATCCTGTACAGGCGCAACGGATTAGTCGCCAAGGACAGCTTCGGCTAGCGCTATTACGTGGTCGCGAGCAGGTTAGATACTTAGAAAAGAATTTATTGCGCGGCAAAGACCTTGCGCTAAAAGCGGCCAATGTAGGAGCCCGGCAGCGCTTGATTGAGGCACTGATTAGCGCCAGCTTTCAACAGGCTATTTTTGGGCCTCAAGCTGCATTTCCGAACCAGCAAATTGTCAGGGATCAACAACAGTTTGATCAGGCTTATGAGCAGGGCATTGGGCAGGTCGTTGGGCTGGCTCAGAGCTATACTGCCGCCATTGAATCTCTGTTGCCGGGGCTTCATGGTTTACAAAAGCAACTTCGCAGTTTGGGCTTGCCGGCGATTTATGCCGCTGAAGATATTCGTCACCAACTGGATTGGCTGTTTGCCTCTGAGACTTTAACCACTGTCACCGACGGCATTATCAGCCAGTACCCGCGCTATATTAAGGCGATTCAGGTGCGTATTGATAAGCTCACCACGCAGCAGGGTAAAGATCGCGAGCATATAGCTGAAATCGCAGGTTTATTAGCAGAATGTCGTCAGGCTCTGGTTGAAGATCAGCCACTCTCCAGTGCCCTTGAATTCGCGTTGCTGGACTATTGTTGGCTGGTGGAAGAATATCGGGTGTCGCTGTTTGCCCAGCAGTTAAAGACTCGAGTTCCAGTGTCACTGAAGCGCCTGCACAAGCGTTGGAGCGAGATTGATGAGCAGTTGCGACGCTTTCGTGTGGAGGCTGGTTAGGCTGCGTGATTTAAATAGTTATTCGGTCGTGAAACTTCTTTGCTACTGTTAGGTCAGAATAGCATCTCAATTCGGTCCTGAACTGGGATGCAAGGAAAAACGATATGGCAACACTGCCATCACAAGGAGAAAGTCCAATGAATAAACACAAAACCAATCCACTCGTTACTGCTATTGGCTCAGCTTTTGTTGCCGCCACAGCGCTCTCAGCTGTCGCATTGTCCTCAACTGCCTTTGCTTCGGAAAACCCTTTCCAGGCCGATCAATTGCGCTCTGGCTACAATCTTGCTGAAGGCCATGCCGAAGGAAAATGTGGCGAAGGTAAATGCGGAGAAGGCAAGGCCAAGGCTCACTCTGAAGGCAAATGTGGTGAAGGTAAGTGCGGCGAAGGCAAGGAAAAAGCCGAAACTGAAGGCAAGTGCGGCGAAGGTAAATGTGGCGGTGAAAAAGCCGATAGCGAAGGTAGCTGTGGTGGTGAAAAAGCTAATAGCGAAGGTAGCTGCGGCGGAGCAGCTTAATGCTCTTGTGCCCCGCGTTATTGGTCTGTTCGAAAGATACCATTAACACTATCAATCCTATCGCTAGGATCGATTAGCTGATGACGCATCAGTACCCTGTTCAGGGGGCGGGCCTTGGGTTGCGGCGCTCGCTTTGCGAGCCTCTCTCCTCAGTGTCTCTTGAGCAGGTACAGTTTATGGAGGTGGCTCCAGAAAACTGGATTAATGTCGGTGGTCGCTATGGCGCAGCTCTGCGCAGTTATACCGAAAAGTTTCCCTTTGTTATGCATGGACTCTCGCTCTCCATCGGCTCGCCCTCAGGGCTCGACTGGGATCTGCTGCGCTCGATTAAAGCTTTTATATCTGAGCACTCAATTCGCTGTTATAGCGAACACCTGAGTTATTGCAGCGACAGTGGTCATCTCTATGATCTGATGCCGATTCCCTTTACTGAAGAGGCGGTGAACTATGTTGCCGAACGAATTATTCAAATTCAGGATTTTCTCGGTGAGCGTATGGCCATGGAAAATGTCTCCTACTACGCTGCGCCGCAGCAGGAAATGTCGGAGATCGAATTTCTCAATGCGGTATTAGAGAAAGCCGACTGCAATTTGCTGCTCGACGTGAACAATATTTATGTCAACAGCATTAACCACCAGTACGACCCCTATGAATTCTTAAAGGCACTGCCCGGTGAACGCATTGCCTATGGCCATATTGCCGGTCATTACGAAGAGGCTGAAGATCTGCGAGTGGATACCCACGGTGCCGATGTGATTGACCCGGTTTGGCAGCTGTTGGATGCGGCCTATGCCGAATTTGGGTCGTTTCCCACCCTGCTAGAGAGAGACTTTAATATTCCCCCAGTTGATGAGCTGCTGGTGGAAGTCAACCAGATAAGAGATTATCAGCGCAAGTACGCTAATCAAAACAATGACACAGAAGAACAGGGTAGCCAAAATCCCTCTGCGACTGGCATTGAGCTGGCAAAGGTATGAGAAAAGACCTTCAGGTTGCCTCCCAGCCAGCTTTTCAGCGCGCTCAGTTTGAACTCGCTGCTCATATCCGTAACCCCCAATCCAACCCGGCCCCGGAAGGCATTGAAGATCGCCGCTTGGAAATCTACCGAAGTCTGTTTTTCAATAATATCGAAGGCTTTATTGCCAATGGCTTTCCGATACTTAAATCCATTACTGACTCTGATCGATGGACCTCAATGATCCGTGACTTCGTGCATCGGCATCAGAGTCATAGTCCCTATTTTTTGGATATAGGCGCTGAGTTCTTGCACTATCTCGAGAGCGAACGGATCTCTCAGCCACAGGATCCGGTATTTATGCTGCAGCTGGCCCATTACGAATGGGTGGAGTTAGCCCTCGATGTGTCAGTGATAGACTTCCCTGAAGTTCGAGAGGAGGGGGATTTGCTTGAGAATAGGCCGGTGATATCGCCGCTAGCCTGGGTGATGAGCTATCACTATCCTGTGCATCTTATTGGGCCTGATTTTCAGCCAGCTGAAGCGTCGGCAGATACGACCCAGATCATTATTTACCGTGATCGGCAGATGCAGGTAGGCTTTATGGAGATCAATCAAGCCACGCAGCGACTGCTGCAGATTCTAGATCAAGATAGACTTACCGGCAGGAATGCCTTGCTTCAATTAGCTGCGGAACTTGAGTATTCCAATCCTGATGCCATACTTGAATTTGGGGCCGATCTTCTTTCACAGCTACACAGCAAAGACATAATCTGCGGATTATATTAATTATTGTTGTTGAGAGTGATTCGGCAGTGTACGGCAGGCATTTAGGGCAGTAAGATACCCTTATTGGCAAACAGATAATTTACGAGTACCCATGAAGATTTTCTCCTTCTCTACCTCCTCACAGTTGGCCTTGAAACGACTGGCGACAATCACATTAGCACTGACATTGTTCAGCTCATCGCTCTATGCAGAAGAAGCGGATCCCTTGGAAGATATCAATCGCAATATGTTTTATTTCAATGAGCGCATTGATCACTATGCTTTGCGGCCGGTCGCTGTAGCCTACAGCAATATTATGCCGAATCCGTTAGAGCGTGGTATAGATAACTTTTTTAGCAATCTCAATGAGATTACCAACGTCGCCAATGATCTGCTGCAGGGAAAGTTTAAGCAAGCGGGCCATGACGGCGGTCGTTTTCTGATTAACTCTACTATTGGTATGGCCGGTCTCTTTGATGTTGCCGAGCGCGCAGGCCTTAGTGAGAGTGATGGCGAAGATTTTGGTCAGACCCTTGCAGTCTGGGGAGTAGGGGAAGGTCCCTATTTGATGCTGCCACTGATGGGACCCTCGACATTGCGCGACGCGCCGAGTAAGTTTGTCGATAGCTTTACCGATCCATTTTCCTATTCAGATGACGTCAGAACTAAAAACTCCGTCAGAGCAGTGGACCTTTTAAATACTAGGGTCAGCTTTTTGGGGCTAGATGAAATGTCCTCCGGGGACAAATACCTGTTTGTTCGAGATGTCTATTTGCAGCGCACCAGGTATCTGGTTAACGATGGTGCAATAGAAGATGATTTTGGCGACTTTGGTGACTTTGACGAATACTAAGAAATAGACAGTTGGCTCAGCCTTAGCGTCTAACTATGAGCCTTAAACTACCACCTTCGAAAGCTGTATTAGCGATGAAAGCACCGTCAGATCTGATTTTTTTTCTTGGTGAGAAAAAGCCCAGTATTCAAGGTTCAAGTACTAGTCTGCAACTGCTGATTGGTCAGTCGACTGCGCTGCAAAATATCGAGGCTATTCGCGCTCGATGTCAGGACCCGCTGCTACAACCGCTGCTGGTTGGCACAGACCATATTGGTATTGAAAGTAGCAGTCAGCGCGATTACCTCAAGACCCTCGCAGCTGAATTTCTAGTTATCATCCTACTTAGCGCCGATCAAAGTCATGGCGTAGCTGAATACTTTCGCTTGGGCGTGGCCGATGTCGTCTTTCCTCAGAGTAGCGATAAGGAACTCGCTGCTACTCTTGAGCGGGTCGATAGCCTCGCTCAATCCCGTGACCAAAAACGCCTCTATCGCAGAGAGTTGGAAAAGACTAATCAGAATTTACAGGAGAGTCTGCGCCTTTTAAGGCAAGACCAGCTGGCTGGTCTCGAAGTACAAAAAAGTTTGATGCCAGAGAGTCCCCTTAAATTCGGCGACTACGAGATTTCCCACTCCATAACACCCTCACTTTATCTAAGTGGCGATTTTGTTGGTTACAACTTTGTCCTCGGTCGCTATCTGCTGTTTTACTTTGCCGATGTCTCGGGGCATGGCTCCTCATCGGCTTTTGTGACGGTTTTACTGCGCTTTATGATTGGTCGAGTGATACGCAAGCATCAGGTGCAAAAAGACTACGCGGCGCTGGCTCATGCCCCTGAAGGCTTAGTGGAATCAATTAACAGTCAGCTGCTAGCCACTGGTCTTGGCAAGCACCTAACCATTGTTGCCGGCTCCTTGGATACCGAGACCAGAAAACTGCGTTATGTGATTGGCGCCCAGCAACCGGCGCCGATTTTAATCAGTGATGGTCAGGCGCGATTCCTACCTGGGAAAGGTAAGCCGGCTGGTATCTTTGAAGAGGCGACCTGGGCTGTTGAAGAGATCGCTCTGCCTGAATCCTTTGCCCTGGTACTTTTATCCGACGGTGTTTTTGATCTGCTCTCGGACAAAGAGATTGTCGATAAAGAAGAAACCTTATTGAGGTATCTCACTGCTAGCTCAGAGAGTCTGGATAAGCTTAAAGATGCAGTGTTTATAGATGACATTGAAGACCCCCAAGACGATATATCCGTTCTACTGTTGACCAGAGGAATGTAGCGTGAGCGCAGGAAAGATTTTCGTTTTTGATGAAGAGGGCAATTATCTCATCAAGTTTATTGGCGACGTTAGAGTCACGCTTTGCGGCTCGCTAAATCGCTATATGGAAACTATTTTTGGCAGCCGCGATGTTAAGAATGTGGTGGTCGATATGCTCGAAGCAGAGGGGTTAGACAGCACGACCTTGGGCTTGCTGGCTAAGCTTGGACTGCACTGCCGCAAGCAATATGGCATTGATGTGCAGGTGTTCTGTCAGAATCCCAGTATCTTGCGTACATTAGACTGCATGGGATTTGATGAGTTATTTGATATTATTCAAGAAGTCCCGGATATCAGCGCGAAGCTTCAGAGCATCACTTCGGTGAACCCGGAAGTGGATGAGATTCGCAAGCAGGTATTGGAGGCACACAAGTTGTTGGTGCAGCTCAATCCGAAAAATAGTGCAGAGTTCACTGATCTAATACGCGCTTTAGAATCGGGTCAATGAGCGCGCAGGTTAATCAGCCTTTTAACCTTATTAGCTGTCTCTTTTTAGCTGTCTCTTTTTAGCTGTCTCTGGCAGATATTTTGCACTGAATAAATTCGCTGTGACGCAGATGCAGCAGATCGGCCACACGACGAATAATTCCTTCCTCATGTTTATCTAAATGTCCGTCAGCAAATGCCACACGCCACATCGCCGACATTAGCTTGAGCTTCTTCTCATGGCTGAAGTGGGCGTTGATCTCCTTGGTAAACTGATACAGTGACGTTGCCTCAGAGACCTCATCCCGAGATAGCAGTATCAGCTCGTCAACTTGGTCAGAGCTCAGCTCTAGCATCTTCGCAAGGGTCAGGCTAATGGACTGCAGTTCATCTTCGGCCAGGTTGCCGTCGATAACCATTACTTCAATCAGCAGCGCTGCTGTTGCCAGCTGCTCAGCATTGAGTGAGTTATCTTCCGCATCGACCACATTCTTGGCAAAGAATGCCTTAATTTTAGTAATCATTAGTCTAAGTCTTTTAACCAGGTTTCAAGTTTAATTTGATCCGCAACGAATCCGCGAATACCTTCAGCCAACTTCTCGGTGGCCATGGCGTCTTGATTCAGTTCAAAGCGGAAGCCGCTCTCGCCACCCAGTTGATAGTGGATCTTTGAGCCCGTGTCTGCAGGGTCAAGCCTACGTTCCAGAGTACCGTAGTCATCATCAAGGGCCTGTAAAAGCTGCGGACTAATCGTCAAGCGGTCACAGCCGGCTAACTCAGTAATCTCATCGGTATTTCTAAAGCTCGCACCCATAACTACTGTGTTGTAGCCTGTCTGCTTGTAATAGTTGTAAATACGTGTCACTGACTGCACGCCAGGATCATCAGCGGGCTCATATTCTGTGAGGCCAGTTGAGATCTTGTACCAATCGAGAATACGGCCGACAAAAGGTGAGATCAAAAAGGCGCCTGCATCGGCAGCAGCAACAGCCTGAGTAAAGTTAAACAGTAGTGTTAGATTGCAATTAATGCCTTCTTTTTCCAGAGTTTCCGCAGCGCGAATACCTTCCCAGGTGGAGGCCATCTTGATCAATACACGCTCGCGTCCAATACCTGCCTGTTCATAGAGATTAATTAAATGACGCGCTTTGGCGATAGAGGCATCAGTATCAAAGGACAGGCGGGCGTCCACTTCAGTGGAAACACGGCCGGGAATTTGTTCGAGAATTTTTTCACCAAAGCCCACTGCCAGCCTATCCATGCAATCCGCTAATTGCTCACTGCTCGACTGGCGACCATTCATTGTTATAGCAACAATAGAGTCTACCAGACCGCGATAGGCGGGCATCTGTGCCGCTTTTAGCAGCAGCGATGGGTTGGTTGTCGCATCTTCAGGAGAGTACTGAGCAATGGCATCAAAATCGCCAGTGTCGGCAACCACGGTGGTCATCTCTTTAAGTTGGGCCAGCTTGCTCTTAGTGTCGCTCATTGCTCTTATTCTCCAGATGTCTTTTCTAGTGCTGTGGTTAAAACCTCAATTGTCGCAGAGGGCTTATGGGCGTTCTCGCTAATATGACGACGATATTGCCGAGCGCCGGGCATGCCGTGAAACAGGCCCAAAATATGTCGGGTCATAGCATTTAGTTTCGTGCCCTTACTGAGCTCGTTATCCGCGTATTGTAGAAACTCTTCAGCGATTTGTCGCCGGGTTTTTATAGCATGGGTAGCACCATAGATATCTTGATCTACACTAGCCAGCAAGTACGGATTGGTATATGCCTCGCGCCCAACCATCACTCCATCGAGGTGCTGTAAGTGCTCCTGAGACTGCTCAAGCGTGGTGACACCACCATTAATAATAATCTCCAAATCAGGAAAATCTTTTTTCAACTGATAGACCCGATTATAGTTCAGTTCTGGAATCTCTCGATTCTGCTTCGGGCTCAGACCTTTGAGCCAGGCCTTGCGCGCGTGAACCAAAAACACCTCGCAGCCACTCTCGGCAACACGGCCGACAAAGTCTCGTAAAAAATCATAGGAATCATGGTCATCCACACCAATACGGTGCTTGACCGTAATCGGTAAATCCACCGCTTCTGCCATTGAGGAAATGCAGTTAGCGGTAATCTCCGCATCCTTCATCATCACTGCACCAAACATGCCGTTTTGCACACGGTCGCTGGGGCAGCCACAGTTTAGATTGATCTCAGCATAGTCATACTGCGCAGCCATTTTACAGGCCGTCGCCAAATCTGCGGGATTGCTGCCACCTAATTGCAGCGCTACAGGATGTTCGAAAGCATCCATCTGCAGATGGTAGTCGCTGTCCCCATGGATAATTGCACCGGTGGTGAGCATCTCTGTATAGAGCATTGTGTGCTGACTGATCAGGCGCAAAAAGTAGCGGCAGTGACGATCAGTCCAGTCGAGCATGGGGGCTACACAGAATTTACGGTCAATCATAGGGAGGCTGGTTGTTGTTTTGAGGGCGCTAATTTTACACACTTTTAGTCTTCGATGTGCTGTTGGAAATGTGGCATGGCTACGGTTTCTAGAGAGGGCTGCGTAGCTGCAAGAAATGTGTCCTTGCCTGTTGATCGATGGAGGTGAATTAGGTTGACGAATCATGTGCTATTCAATCATAGGTGAGTGTCGACTTTGATACCCTCATCCAAAGTCGGTTGCTCGCAGAGTACCGATATGGACGCTGAGCGGCTGAACTGGGAGCGTCTAAATGGAAGCCTTATTGGGCCAGGTTATCTATTATCTACTACCTAGAACGCCGGTCATGGTCTGGGAGATCGCCAATCCAGAGTTTCAGTTCTTTGGGGAGGTTTTTTAGACACCGCCCCTAGGAATGTGATTTAGCTTTTACATTAATATGATATCATTAATGATATTATTATGAGTAAAATGGCATTTTTTATATCATTAAAGATATTATTATTTTCAATGGCTGGTTTTGTTGCTATAGTCTATTTGTACCATAAATTAACCCTAAGTTGGTGCTCAGGTGTGATCGCTAGCGGGCCAGTTTTAAACTGAAAAATATCATGGTCAATAGTATGAAAATTGATTACTTAACCCCAGAGGGCGCCACCCTCAACGAGATGGGCCGGAGGCTGGCGCGAGTGCGGAAGCAGCAGGGCTTCTCCCAGACTCGCTTGGCCGAAGAAGCAGGTCTTGGTGTTGCAACTCTGCGGCGCATCGAATCTGGTCAGGATGGTCAAATGGCTTCATGGATCAAGCTACTCAAAGCGCTGCGTATGACTGCGGCGATTGATGCCCTGTTACCTGAAAGTTTCGCTTCACCTATGGCTGAAGTGCTCTCCACAGCAAAGCAAAACAAAAAAGGCCGAGTATCTGAGCCGGGTGTTCGCTGGGGTGATGAGAGGGAATGACTACCGCGACAGTAAAACTCTGGGGCACCACTATTGGCTACGTTGCCATGGGCAGTGGCGAGCGCTTTGCCCGCTTCGAGTATGCTCCAGATTTTGCGGCTTTTGGCATTGAACCAGCGCCATTGATGATGCCAGTGCAGGGCCGGCACATCTATCAGTTTCCCGATCTCCATCCGCGTTCATTTCACGGTATGCCAGGGCTGATTGCTGACAGCTTGCCGGACAAATATGGTCAGCGACTGATCGATGTGTGGCTGGCCCAAACTGGTCGTAAGCCAGCCGACTTTAATGCGGTGGACCGCCTCTGTTATACCGGCACCCGCGGAATGGGCGCATTGGAATTTGAACCCTCTGCAGGGCCAGACAAAAGCGAAGGCAAGTTGTTGGCAATAGAAGATCTAACTGAACTCGCCTCAATGGCCTTTGCCAGCAAAGAATCCCTGCAGGCTAAATTCACTGAAGCCGGTTTCAGTAAAGGCGAGGGCAGGGATGCGCTGCTCGATATACTAAAAGTCGGCACCTCCGCCGGTGGCGCGCGGGCCAAGGCGGTTATCGCCTTTAACCCAGAGACTAAGCAAGTGCGCTCTGGGCAGCTACATTTGCCCTCAGGCTTCGAGCACTGGTTAATCAAATTCGATGGCGTAAAGTTTAGCGGTGATTGGGGCGTGGCCGACCCTTCAGGCTATGGCCTGTTGGAATACAGTTATCACCTGATGGCGAAAGAGTGCGGCATCGACATGATGGAGAGCCGTATCTTCTCAGAGAATGGCCGCAACCACTTTATGACCCGACGCTTTGATCGCGATGCCGATGGCGGCAAGCAATTTATGCAGACCTTTGGCGCGCTGGCTCACTACGATTATTATGAAAGCGGCTATTACTCCTACGAACAGCTGTTTATGCTGATGAAACGCTTGAATCTTCCCAAGCGCGCTTTCGAAGAACAGTTTCGCCGCGTGGTATTTAATATTGTCGGTTGCAATCAAGACGATCATGTCAAAAACTTCGCCTTTATGATGGATCGACAGGGCAACTGGGATCTGTCTCCGGCCTATGATCTCTGTCACGCAGAGGGCAGTCAGTTCACCCGCAATCATCAGCTTAGTATCAATGGTAAAACCAATGACTTTGAGCGCAGCGATTTAAAACATCTGGCGCAATATGCGGGACTGCCTCGGGGTAGTGAAAAGCACATTATTCAGCATACTGTTGAGGCATTTTCGAAGTGGAAGGCTATTGCTACTGATATAGCTGTTCCGGCCAAATTGCAGGACCATGTTCTAGGTACGTTGCGGTTAAAAATATAAACACCAAAGCTGATACTGATTGCTAGAAAGGCAGGGTTGCTTTAGGTTAGGGCTATTGAAAAACGAGCCAGATCTTAAAAAGAGCTCGATACAAAAGCATGAGAGACCTTTATCGGGTGATCAAGTGCATTAACAGTTAAAGCAAGGTATCTCAATGAAACTCATTACAGGTCAGAGAATTCTCAGCAAACTTAGCAATCTGGGTCCTGGGCTGAGCCGCTCGCCGCTCGGAACTTTTCGCTTCGTCTATGACAGCTTTGACCAACTATTTGGCAGCGGCTCTCGATCTGATGTCACTACAGAGGATCGGTCAATCGATGTGGGTGAGCGCGAGCTCGGTATTAGAATCTATAGGCCTACCAAGGCCGAGCCAAAGCTGACCATGGTCTACTTTCACGGCGGTGGCTATGTGATCGGCGGTTTTAAAAGTCACCATGGCTTCTGCAGTCTGTTAGCGGGTCAGGCCAATATCAACCTGATTACGGTAGATTATCGACTGGCACCTGAGAGTCCATTCCCGGGTCCATTGCAGGATGGTTTGGACGCCTGGAACTGGGTGGCAGACCACGTCGCTGAGCTGGGTATTGAGCAGACCAAAATCGGTATGGGTGGTGATAGTGCTGGAGGTAATTTAGCAGCGGTATTATCCATGCAAACTTTCGGTGATCTGTTGGATGGGGTTTTAAAGGAAGCACCGGCCTTTCAGTTTTTACTCTATCCCTGGGTCGATATGAGTGGTAAGTCAGATTCGATTCAGCGTTTCGGTAAGGGTCTGATCTTAACGCGGGAAACCATGTCTTTTTTCCGCGACGCCTACTTACCCTGCGAGCTGGAGCCTCAGGCAACCAAGAGTAGCCCAATACTCTGTGAGGATATGAGTTTAACGCCAGATACGTTGATTGTGACGGCGGAATACGATGTGTTGCGAGATGAAGGTCTGGCCTTTGTAGGCAAGTTGCAGCGGGCAGAGGTGTCGGTAAGTCATCTTCATTTGCCGGATTGCACCCATGGATTTATATCAACAGGAAAATTTAGCCCGGCAACGCGTAAACGTTTAAATGAAGTCGCGGCAATGTTTGATACATACACCGCAAGTATCTAATGAGTAATAGAGCGAATTGTTCTTTTCTTCGCCGTAAAAGGATTAAGGCCTAATAAGCTTGGGCGAACGATGAGCCATGGTTTGATTGAGAATAATCGTCGACTCTATATCTTCCACCTGCTCGACAGTGGCCAGTTTGTCTTTTAAAAACGATTCAAAAGTCTGCAAGTTTTTGGTCACTATGCGCAGTGCATAATCATGCACACCGGCCAGCACACAACATTCTAAAACTTCACTAAATTCACCGATCGCCGTTTCAAATGCAGAAGCATTACTAGAGGTGTTTTTATTCAGTTTGATAAACACAAAAGCCGAGACGCCAATGCCGAGCATGCTGTGATTCAGCCGCGCAGTGTACTGTTCGATCAGGCCACTCTGTTCCAGTTTGCGCAGTCGCCGCAGGCAGGGGGTTTGCGAGAGATTGACCAGAGCTGAGAGCTCGGCATTGCTGATCCGTGCATTGGCCTGGAGGGCGTTGAGAATCTTGATGTCGGTATTGTCGAGGTTGATGTTATCTGTGTTCTGGTGATTCAGTGGCATAATCAACTCAATAGAAGTTATAAGAGAGTGTGATTATACATTTTTCGTGAATATAGCGGCGTTATTTGGCCGAAAGCGTTAAAGGTCTTTTGTTACTATTTGCCGTTATTACAATGTTCAAATAGATGTTCAAATAGATGTTCAAATAGATGTTCAAACAGACAGGCAAAACGAAACATGACCGAGAAAGCTAAAGCCCTTGATGCATGGATCCGCAGCGATTTTAGAGAAATCAATACGGCTCTTGAACAGTTACATTTTTTCCAGCCCGATCATCTGCCTGATCCGGCCCTGGGTGAGACTTTGAAGCAGCGTTTAGTGGAAGAGGGCACGGCCTTAATCCGCGACCTGCTCGATGAAGGCAATACCGACGAAGGCTTCGATAGTGGCTTTGATCTGCTCGGCAATGTGGGTTTTTATATGGCCGCCTGCCGCCGCCATGAAATCACCGAACCCTCCAGAGAAACCCGTTCGCCATTGCAGGAAGCTTCGGCACTGGCTCTGCGGTTGGGCGCCTCTCTGGGCGTGATTCCGCGCTTTGCCTCCAGTCATCTGGAAACCCACAATCGAGCTATTAGCGGTGTCTATAAAACCTTTACTGACCTCGACGACGAAAAACTGTTTCTCGATTACAACACCCGCAGTGTCTTTGCCTTTATTCGTGCCTCGGAAGCATTGCGCCAGATTCTGCCTCTAGGTGTTTCCCATCCGGTAACCTACGATCTTTTACTCAGTGCCAAACAGTCACTGGAAGAGGTTTACGCCTACAACCAAGAGCTATTCGAAAAGCTCGATGTAGACCGCTTCTTTTACTGCGTTCGTCCCTATTACCGCCCCCATCGTGTTGGGCTGCACGAATACCGTGGCGCCAACGCCGGAGATTTTTCAGGGATCAATGTCATCGATCTATTGCTCGGCTTGTGTCGCGCTGACGATCCTTATTATTCTCAGCTGTTGGTGGATAAATTTTTGTTTATGCGCCCGGATGATCAGCTTGTCTTGCGTGACTGCATGCGCCGGACCAGTTTGCTGGATAGCTTTTTGGCCACAGCAGATGCGGACAAAGACCAGCCCTGGGTACAGAGAAACCTCGAGCTGTTTTTGCAGGTCTGCCATGCCCATGGTCAAACTGCGCTACAACACCATGAGCAGCTGGTGAAAAAGTTTATAGAACGCCCTGCAGATGAAGGTGCGCTCACCGAGACGAAAGGCATCACCGCCAGCGGCCCCCCGTTGCCGGTGCTGCTGAAAAGCCTGCGCAAACTCTGCGATATGCGCTGTGCCACAGATGTCGGTGGCGAGTTTAAAACCCGCCATGACGATATAGAACATCTTAAAGGTCTGCTGCTATGAAGCCGTTTATTGCCCATGAGGGAATCTATATGCTCAGCCATTCCGTTGGACTGCCATTGGTCGGCGCAGAGCAAGCGGCGAGTAGTGCCTTTTGGCAGCCGTGGCAGCGTGGTGATGCAGACATTTGGAATCACTGGCTGGGAGAGATTGCCGCCTTTCGTGAACAGTTGGCTGTGCTGATGAACACAGATATGGCCAATATCTGTCCCCAGACCAGTCTCTCCAGTGCAGTATCAAAGATTCTTTATTCTCTGCCAGTGCGCAAGCAGCGACCGGTTATTTTATTGAGCGAAGAGGACTTTCCGTCTATTGCCTTTGCGCTGCAAAAAACCGCCAGTCTGGGTTATGAGCTACGGTTTATCCCCGCAGATACAGATACCTCAGATCTGGCCCAGTGGGATCATCAGATGACCGACGATGTGGCCATGGTGTTGGTGACCCAGGTGCAATCCAATAATGGACGGCAGTTGCCGGTGCAGCAGATCACTGAACTGGCGCGCCAGAAAGGTGCTTTATCCCTGGTGGATGTGGCCCAGTCAGCGGGCATTATTCCTATTGATCTGCAGCAGTGGCAGGCAGATTTTGTAGTCGGTTCATCGGTTAAGTGGATCGGTGGTGGCCCAGGAGCCGCGTTTCTCTGGGTCGATCCAGAGATTCTAGAGCAGTGCCAGCCAGACAATGTAGGCTGGTTCTCCCATGAAAACCCCTTTGAATTTGATATCCATCATTTTCGCTATGCCCCAGACGCCCTGCGATTTTGGGGTGGCACACCGTCGGTCTATCCCTATGTCGTGGCAGCCAATAGCCTGGTGCAGATTAATGCTTTGGGCGTGGATAAAATTCGAGAAAACAATATTGCCCTGAGTGACAAAATTATTCAGGCTATACCGGCTTCGGCACTAATTTCACCCAGACCAGAGTCCCAACGGGGTGGCACTTTAATTGTGGATTTTGGGCAACATCAGCAACAGGTTGTCAGTCGCCTAAAGGCCTCTCAGGTGCACTTTGATGTGCGAGCTAAGGGCATTCGACTGTCGCCTCACAGCTGTAATAGCCACGAGCAAATCGAGACATTGATCAGCTGTTTTTAATTCATATTTTGCCGTACGCAGAGTGCCGGAATAGGTTAGTCTAGGTAGATAAACTCTCATATATAAGAAGAGCAAAAAGCATGAATCAGAACGCTTCTAATCAGAGCCCATCTAATCAGAGCCCATCTAACCGATCTGCCTTAAACCGTCGTCAATTACTTAAAGGCATAAGCGCCAGTCTCGGCCTCTTGGCTCTCCGTGGCTTCGAAGTGCAGGCCGCAGCGCCATCCCACTTTACTCATGGCGTTGCCAGTGGTGACCCCTTATCTGATCGGGTGATTCTGTGGACGCGCTTGATTCCCGGCAACGGCGAGCACAGCGCAATTAACTGCCAGTGGCAGGTGGCCAAAGATAGCGCCTTTAAGCAAATCGTAAGCAGCGGCATGGCCTCAACCAATTCTGAGCGTGACTATACTGTCAAGATTGACGCCGCTGGACTTAGTCCTAACAGCAATTATTTTTACCGCTTTTTGACTGATGACCAGTTGGCTAGTCCTATTGGCAGAACCCGGACTTTGCCTGTGGGCGATATAGACCAGATCCGCCTCGGCATCACCTCTTGCTCCAACTATCCCCAGGGCTATTTTAATGTCTACCGTCACATGGCTCAGACCGATATAGATCTGGTGCTGCACCTGGGTGACTATATCTATGAATATGCCGAAGGGGTTTATTCCAATGAGATAGCCACAGACAAGCTGGGGCGTAAGGTTGAGCCGAGCACCGAAATTCTCAGTCTTGAGGATTATCGTATGCGCTATGGCCTCTACCGCACCGATGAAGATTTACAGCTGGTCCATGCCCGCCATCCTTTTGTCTGTGTCTGGGATGATCACGAGTTGGCCAATGACTCATGGAAAGATGGGGCGGAAAACCACAGTGCCGATGAGGGCGATTTTCAAGCGCGTATGCGCAGCGCCCGACAGGCATACCATGAGTGGATGCCGATCCGCACTGGTTCTGTAGGTGATCAGATAGATGACCAGAGCGCTATTTTTCGCAGCTTTAAGCTGGGCAATCTAGCTGATTTAATTATGCTGGATACACGTCTTCACGGTCGCGATCGACCGTTGGATTACGCCAAAGACTTGCCCATGCACTCAGCTTTATTTCAGCTGTCAGCTTCAGGGGAGGGCAATTTGATCAGTGAGGATGCTTTTACTCAGCTAACAGAAAGTCTACCTGCTGAGCAGCTTGTCCGTATTACCATACCCTTTGATTTCACTTCGGGAACGCCAACACCAGTGAATGATTATGTCACTATTAAAGATCTTACCGCCGAGACCTTACCTCAGGGTTGGTATTACCTGCCGGACAGTCAGAGCTTTAAGCAGCAAGCCCTGGTTGAGCCCGGCAGAACCATACTGGGTGCCGACCAAGAACAGTGGCTGGGCAGTGAATTACAGGCCAGTACAAAACGCGGAGCGACCTGGCAGGTTATTGGTCAGCAAGTCTTAATGGGTAAGTTACGACTTCCAGTGTTGAGCGATGAGCAACTCAAAATTGATCAGGCCGAGCCTTATATCCGTAAAATAATGGAGATGATGCAGGTGCTGGCACCGGATCAACTGCCGTTTAATCTAGACGCCTGGGATGGCTATGCCGCCTGTCGCGATCGAGTGTTCAGTAGCTTTGCTGAGCACGGCACTAATCCAGTGGTGCTAGCGGGTGATACTCACAATGCCTGGTCCTTTAATCTCGCCGACAGCAATGGTGAGGCAGTCGGCGTTGAAGTTGGCACCCCTGGAGTGAGCAGTCCCGGCTTGGAAACCTATCTGCCCACAGATCCCGCTGAGCTTGGCAAGGCAATACAGGATGTGAGTGCAGAACTGTTTGCCGTGGATACAGCCCGCCGCGGTTGGTCAGAGATGACATTGACTCCAGAGGCGATGACCAATCAATGGCATTTCGTCAGCACCGTGTTGGATCGAGATTACAGCGTTGAGAAGGGGGCGATGCAGTACTGTAAAGCCGGTAATAAGCGCTTTTCGTAAGTGCTTTTTATAAGCGCCCTTTATAAGCGCCCTTTATAAGCGCTTCTA
>Ga0209223_10002056_pt1 | contig 20844 bp, 20 predicted proteins | sample COG_06_FD_184750 | JGI IMG/M metagenome (GOLD analysis project Ga0209223, IMG submission 184750) | Pelagic Microbial community sample from North Sea - COGITO 998_met_06 (SPAdes) (version 2) | ecosystem: Environmental > Aquatic > Marine > Neritic zone/Coastal water | place: Helgoland, sampling...
AATCCTTAAACGCTTCCGATTCTAAGTGGTTTAATAAAAAGTCGTTGGCATGTGGAACTTCAATAACAAGAGTCCCTCCTGGTAAGAGCTTTTTTTTAAATTGCTGCAGAATGGATAAGGGATCATACAAATGCTCAAAAGTATGGAAGCAAAATATTGTATCATAAGAGTTATCCTCAAGTGCCTTTAAAGACTCTAGACAGTTTATTCCACCATCAATCAGGCTTTTGACACATGATTTTTCGACCTCAACACCTACAACCTCAAGACACTTAGAGTGAGCCTGTCTCAGGAACGCACCTTCACCACATCCAAAGTCGACTATCTTCTTACCTGTATAAAACTGCTTATATAATTTTAAACGGCGTTTGGTATCCTCAATAATTTCAAAATCCCTTGTCCCATATAATGTTTGAAGCTCATTACGGTAGTCACCACTTTTATAAGTCTCATCACTAGGCAAAAAATTATCAATAAAAATGACCTTAGTTTTTCTATCTCTAAATACAGTTAAATTATCTCTGTCTCGAGTTTTAAGTGCAAAAACGTCCACCTCAGTTTCACTAATTAAATTTAAACCTAATAGTAAAGTCTTGATAGAAACCACAAACTTACTCCTGTCAAACAAACTTAAATACAAAACCCTAAGCGATATTTTGTCCGCGACACTAGAGTTAAAAGTTTCCAATTACAATTTTAATTTTAATTAAAAACTACGCGTTCGTTTTGATATAAGTTATTTACTCATTTTTCCTAAAATACTACTGCTGGATTAATGACAAAATTGTGTTCTTTTGAGCATTTGCTTGTGCAAGCATCGAGGTTGCAGCTTGTTGCAATACAGTATTTCGGGTTAAGTTGGTAGTCTCTACAGAGAAATCGGCATCTACAATTCTACTTTTTGACGACACTGTATTCATAATGACATTTTGGAGGTTATCAATTATGTGATCAAAGCGGTTTGAAACAGCACCTAGAGCTGCACGCCTGTTATCCACAATCGCTAACGCAGCATCGATCTTAGTCACTACAGTACTCAATGCTGCCTGAGCAACACCACCCCCAATACTTACTCCAGTTGCTGTTACACCTAACGCAGTAACGGCCATATCAGCCCCAGTAGTGGTAATCGCACTCCCAGCAACATCTATATCTGTATAAAAAGTGAAAGTCTGACCATCAAGGACAGGCTGTTGGTTAAATTTTGTGTTGACCGATATAGCCTCGATTTGTGAAACAAGTTGCGAAACTTCTAAATTGAGATAATCTTTATCAACATTGTTCGCAACACCGGACGCAGCCTGTATGGCTAATTCTCTCATTCGCTGAAGAATTTTATTGACTTCTTGCATTGCCCCTTCAGCTGTACTTACAAGGGATTGCCCATCCTTTGCGTGTCGTATACCCATTGTTAGTCCACGAATTTGGCTTTCCATTCTTCCAGCAATAGCAGACCCTGCCGCATCATCTGAAGCATTATTTATTCTTTTACCTGAGGACAGCCTTTCAACTGACTTATCCATTTGCCTTTGAACCTCAGCCAAATTTTTTCGAGCCAAAACAGCGGCATAGTTTGTGTTGATTACAACAGACATTTTAGATCTCCCAATCTTATCAATTTTTACTTCGACATAGGTTCAAACGACGGGTCTAGAAAATGTTTAATAAAAATTATAAAAAATTTACATGAAGAGGATCAACGTCCGTTGCCTTTGCTATTTTTTTAATACCTTTTTTATGATTATCTAAAGCTACGTTTACATAATGCTGGATTGGCATAGTTCCCATCATAGTTTTAGAGTCAAATTTGTCAGACCGCAAATAATCCATTGCCCGCCAGTACCTTGAGGATTTAAAGATTTGTGAAAATCGTTCTTCAACAAAATTGCCAATATGTAATTTGGAATACCTCGCATTAAAAAACATTCCTGACGGAGCCACTAATCCACTCCCACTAATTTGCAGTAAAAATTGTGCCCCGTGAAAACTTGAATAACTTGCCTTTCCCTTATCCATTATTTTTTCCCACTTGACTATTATTTTTGTTTTCTTGTTACTTAGCAACTCAGCCGATTGCAACAATCCATACATGCCTTCATACTTGTCATAATCCACTTTCAGTGTTCCAAATTCATCATCTGAACAATGTTTTATTACTCCATAATCAACACCTAAGTCTGTTGCCAATTTTGAGAATGGTATTATTTCATCAGCGAATTCTGGCAACAAGACCATTTGAATACCTAACGTAACATCTAAATTAAGTCTATTCTTTAACTCAACTGCATACTTAATATTTCTAATAGCTCTATCAAAAACTTCAGTATGAGATGAATTCTTAAACATAATTTCCGAATACTTTTCAGGAGTACCTGCGGCGACAGTAAACCTCACCCATTTCAAAAATGGAAGCACTTGATCGATCTTTTCTGGCTCCCACTCCCAACCATTAGTAGCATTTCCAACGTCAATTCCAACACTGGCTGCATGCTGAATAAAAGGAACATACGCCTTCGAAAGAGTGCTTTCTCCATCCGAAATTAACGACACACCTCTAACACCAATTTCTGCAAAATCATCTAATAGGTTCAATGCATCGTTAGTCTTTATTCCAGCTCGTTCTTGTGGCTCTTGTACCATTGCGTAACAGAATGAACACATTGCACCGCACGCTCGAGTTAAAGCCATATCAACGCTAACCGGAGCAATCCTTTCTCCGTTCTCCCACGCTTCAACGCGATCATAGTGATACGAAAGCTTATGAGAATCTAAAATCAGTTTTCCTTCTGCCGTATCTACAGTTCTATCAATTGACATCTCTTAACTACCCATTCTTTACGTTATAGGTCAATTTTTATACCTCTTAACTGCCGGAGTTTACTTTTATCATGAGCAACTTCACACCAAAGCCTAATTCTTTCATCCAAAAGTTCGTCTAACTCGGCCTCCAAGTCAAGTAACAAAGAACCTCGTACAGAGGCACTTATAGGCTTCTCAAAAGAGAGAGTAACATTAAAGTTCTGATCAATTCTTCTCAATGAGAGGTCTGCGTAGGTTTCCCTTGAGGCTAGGAAGTCTCTAATTGCTTTTTCGATTTTCGTATTCTCTTTCATATCAAATCTATTTGTCAAAACGGCCCAACAAAACTTTTATCAGGAACATCAGAATTTTTAATTATTCTCTTTTGGTCTATTGCAAATACTGTACCCAAAGACTTTTGGCACAAAGCAATAATTTCATCAATGCTTGGATAAACTAAATTTGCCAATGCCTTTGACGACGGAATTGGAACGTCTTTTAGGCTGCATCGCAATGGAGGTGACTTAAGTTTATCAAAAATTTGTCCTACTACAAAAGCTATAACCTCTGCCGCTACACCACATCGCGACCAGCCCACATCTAATGCTACCAGCCTGCCCGTTTTTGTCACGGATTTCAAAACTGTTTCTTCATCTAAAGGCCGCAAGGATCGTAGATCAACTACTTCTACGGATACTCCATATCTTTTCAATAATTCTGCACAATAGATCGCCTGTGGCACCATACAGGAGTAAGCTACTATCGATAAATCATCACCTTCCCGACAGACATTAGCTTTACCAATCGGCGTTTGGTAATAATTATCGGGGACACGGCCAACCGTATTATAAAGCCACCGATGTTCCAAAAAAATAACTGGGTTATTGTCAGAAATACTCGCAGTAAGAAGACCTTTAGCGTCTGAAGGGTTTGAGGGCATTACAACTTTTAATCCGGGTATATGTGCAAACCAGCTTTCTAGACTTTGAGAATGCTGTGGGCCCTGCCCCCATCCTCGGCCAATTATTAATCTGACGACAAGTGGAGCATTCATTTTTCCACCAGTTTGATAACTCCATTTTGCAGCTTGATTTATCATCTGCTCTATACCAAGTAATGCAAACTCAACTCTTTGGTGGGTAATTATCGGCCTTGCCCCCATAATTGACGCTCCTAAAATTATTCCACTGAGAGCATTTTCAGATGTTGGAGCATCAAATACTCTCGAATCTCCAAATTTCTCTAATAACCCTAACGTCGTTCCAAAAATACCTTTTGGATCAGGCACTCCAAGCCCAATAACAATTACATTTTCATCAGCTAGCATCGATAACTCTGTTGCTTCTAAAATTGCTTCTGAAAACGTGATTTGCCGACTCATATTTTAAATCCGCTATACACGTCAGTAAATAACTCAGTCTTTCGTGGAAACTCACTTTGTTTAGCATAAGCAAACGCTAAGTCCACTTCTAATCGTATTTGATCCATCATTTTTGCCACAAGCTTATCCACTTCCATTGGAGGCAAGAATAGTTTCTTTTTAATATCGTCAATGGGACAGTGTTCCATCCAGTTTTTGAGTTCACCCTGCCTTCTATACTTAAGATAATCATCATTGTGGGGTCCACAATGCTCTAGCCAACGGTAAGTGGAAAGGTTTAGAAAAATGGGCCCGGATCCAGTAAGTATAAATTCTTTCGCAGAGTTCGCCAAAGACATCACTTCCAAGACATTATTACCATCGCCATTAAGAGTTTTTATTCCATGACCTTCTACAATCGTAAGAATGTTTCTTTTTTCTGGTTGCCTCTTTTCAATTGAAGAATAAACTGAATACAGGTTATTTTCGCAGACAAATAAAATAGGTAGCTCGTGAAGTTTAGCAAAGTTCAAGCTCTCGGCAAGAGAGCCTTCTTCTGTTGCACCATCACCAAAATAAATTACAACGATTGTCTCAGTTTTAGAAAGCTTGAGATACCAACCTACTCCCGTTCCAATAGAAACACTACTCCCAACGATGGGCACTGCAGCAACCTGGCCAGCATTAAGATCAAATAAATGCATTGACCCTCCCTTCCCCTTCGAGCATCCTGTTTCTTTTCCATAAATTTCTGCTAAAAGAGACTTAAGACAGCCACCTTTAGCTAAATAATGAGCGTGAGACCGATGTGCACTCACAATTTTATCTTCCAGAGAGAGTATTGAGCTGATACCAACAGGGATTGCCTCCTGCCCAATAGAAAGATGTACTGGGCATCTAATTTCTTGATTTTTATACTCTCGTGCAATCTCTTCCTCTATGAACCGAATGCGAAGCATTTCAAATAGGAGCTTTTGTCTTTTATCCAAAATCATTTAGTATCCATAAAAATTATTGATAACTTTTATGATCTTACTAATCTCTTCTTTTTCTAAAAATTGATGAATTGGTAAGGTCAGAATTGTGCTCGCTTGAGCCTCAACTCTTGGAAAATCTCCAATTTTATAACCAAGAGACTCAGAGGCTGGCTGTAAATGAATCGGAGTAGGGTAATGTATAGCAGTTTGAATCCCTGCGTTCCGCAATACGCAGGCGAGCTCATCTCGCCGATGACATTGGATAACGAAAGTATGATAGGAGTCAAATTCGTGTGCCCCTTCTTGGGGTGTTTTTACATACTCGGAATTTAAATTGTTAATATATAATTTAGCATTTTCTCTTCGTTTTGTTATCACTTTATCAAGTTTCTTTATTCGAAAACTTAGTATGGCAGATTGCAACTCATCCATTCTTGAAACTAAACCAAACTGGTTAACTATGTTTCTTTCAATAAACCCATGATTTCTGTAAGCCTTGATTTTGAGGATTAACTCTTCGTCATTGGACACTACAAACCCACCATCACCACACGCATTTAAGTTTTTTAAAGGATGGGTTGAAAAGCACCCAAAATGACCAAAGGACCCACTCATCCGCCCGTTAAGCATAGACCCCATCGACTGAGCAGCGTCCTCAACTATAGAAATAGAATATTTTTCAGCAATGTTTTGTATTTTAGCCATACTCGCTATTTTACCAGTTAGATTGACTGGCATTATCGCTTTCGTCTTGTCTGTTATAGCCTTTTCTATGGCGTTGGGATCTATTAATTGATTGTCCAAAACATCCACAAAAACAGGTGTTGCCCCTAAGTGAACAATAGCTGCTGTTGATGCTATAAAAGAATTCGGCGGAGTTATCACCTCATCGCCACCACGAACACCCAAGGCCCACAAAGCGCACATCAGTGCATCCGTACCACTATTTAGGGCCGCGCAATACGCCACGCCACAGTACTCTGCGGCAAGTTTCTCAAAACGACTCACCCGCTCCCCGCCAACATATGACCCCGACGTAAGTACACCTTCAATGATGGGAAGAAGGCTCCGTCTTTCCAATTCCCATTGTGCTTCTAATTTAACAAATGGGATTTTCATGAAATACCAGAGTGCAAGTCATAAAAATTACGAACGACTTCAGCTACATATTCTATCTGAGAGTCTTCTAGGTGTTGATCACAAGGGAAAGAGATTAGGTTCTCAGCGTGAAAGTCTGTTGTTGGGAAATCACCTTTTTTATACCCTAAGGAAGAAACCGCAGGCTGCCGGTAAATCGGTATTGGGTAATGTACTTTTGCTTCGACACCATTTTTTAAACAATATTTCAAAAGTTCATCTCTATTTTTTGCAAAAACCATATAAAGATGATACACTAATTTATAATTATTTAGGCGGTCTGGAATTCGTATGCTTGAAATCGACCGTAATAGACCATCATATTTTTTAGCATTAGAAATCCTTTTATCCGAGATCCAAACTGCTTGGGGAATTAGCCAATTACCTACTACAGCCTGAAATGTATCGAGTCTAGAATTGTACCCTAATATTGCTACGTTATCTCTATCCACTAGACCATGGTTTCTCAGAAGTCGTAACTTCTCCGCCACTTCAGTACTATCTGTAACAATCACCCCACCGTCTGACCAAACATTTAAATTTTTTAAAGGGTGAAGAGAAAACGCTCCCGTGTGTCCCCAGGTACCTGCATTTTTGTGATCAAGTGAGCCAAGTATGGACTGACAAGCATCCTCAATTACAATCAAATTATATTTTTCTGATAAGAGCAAGATAGACCGCATATCAGCCATGTAACCTGAGAAATGTACAGGAACAATAGCTTTAGTTTTAGGTGAAATAGCTCTTTCCAACTTTTCAACATCCATACAAAAGCTATCGTCACAATCCACAAATACGGGTTTAGCCCCAATTTCACAGATGGCACCTACAGTAGCTACAAATGTATTAGCAGCAGTTATGACCTCATCACCCACACCAATTCCGTATGCCTTCAATGATAGTTTGATTGCGTCGGTTCCAGAATTTACTCCTATCGCGTACTTCGACCCAATTAACGTTGCAAAGTTCTCTTCAAACTCTGTCAGAGCTTTTCCTAACGTAAAGTCCCCACTCTCAACAAATATTTTAAGATCAGCCCACAAATCATCACAGTCTGAGAACTGCTCTCGAAGATAAGAATATCTAATATGCATAAAAAATTACTCCAAGTGAAGGGATTGCATCCTTTTAATATTATAATAAAGCTCGTTTTCCATAGGATTTGTTAAAAGGTTCGATGCAAATGCACTTTTTAGATCATTGATAGCATCTACAATTGTTTTTTTTGGCTTAAAGCCAATCATTTCAGTAATTTTTTTCGACGACACATGATATGAACGATTATCATTAGTTTCTTCAAAATTTACTTTTACATCCATGCCAATTTCTTTCTGAACCATTTCTGCTAATCCAGCAACGGATACATTTTCAAAGCCCACGTTGAAGGCTTGCCTATTGATCAGTTTGGGCGACGCCGTTAGACACGCTACATATGAATCAGACATATCATCAATATGTAAGTTGGGTCGAAGTTGCCTTCCCCCAAAGACTGTTATTGAACCTTTATGATAGGCAAAATTTGTCAAAATATTCACCACAACATCTAACCGCTGCCTTGGTGCATATCCGCAAACAGTTGCAGGTCTTACAGTGGTGACCGTGAAATCGTCTGAAGCATATTCATTTAGGATTTTTTCGCAGTCAGCCTTATACTTTGAATAATCAGTTAATGGTTCTAAGACTATATCCTCGTGGACATCCTCTTCATCTTTTATCCCGTACACACTTGATGAAGAAGCGTATATAAATCTTTTTACCATGTGTCTTTTACTTATTTCCACTAATGGCCGAAAAGCATCAAAATTTATTGATTTTCCAAGTCTAGGATTCAGTTCAAAACTGGGATCATTAGATATGCAAGCAAGGTGTATGACGCTATCATGGCCATTTATAGCTAGCTCTAATAAAGGCTGATCCCTAATATCACCTTTGATGACTTTCAGGTTGGGATGCTTCGTTAGCACATCATCGCCATATATGAACAAATCAAACACGGTTACATTGTAGCCTATTTCCAATAACTTAGGCACTAAATTAGAGCCAACGTAACCTGCTCCACCGGTAACAAAAATATTTTTGACATTCATAGTTTAATATAAACCCTCTATCTTCTCTTTTAACTTTTGTAACTTTATTGGCTGATTTCCTATAGTTTCAACAGCCGCTGCAGCCACACGAACGGCTATGGCACTTGATTCCATCAGAGAAGCTCCTGAACTCATTCCAACAGCTAAGGCAGCAAGAACAGAATCCCCCGCCCCAGTAACATCCAATGGATTTTGGCTCAGCGATGGAAATGGTTGTCTATTGATGAAACCACCTGGCTTTCTCTCATATGCAATAAAACCATCCGCACCCAATTTCATAACTAAATTTTTTGAATTAGTTTGATTCAAGACTTGATTTGCGACCCACTCCAATCCATCATCTTTCGCTCCAATTCCAATTCTTGCTTCCCGCTCGGTTGGACAAATCAAAGCACTATCTGAAAACTTTAATATACTACCGAGTTGACTACTACACTGAAGATCACAATAGAATGGTATGTTTTTCTTTTTTGAAATTTGTTTGATTGCATCTAAAAGATTTGGTGTGATTACTCCATAAAGAAAGTCACATACTAAAATACCATCGATACTATCGGATAAATCATTTACTTTTTTAATAAGTTTTTTTTCTATTAATTTATTAAGGTTATGCTCTTTCAATCTACTAACACGAAACATTTTTTGGTTTTCAACTAAATAACGAATTTTAAAAGTCGTTGGCCTTGACTGGTCTTCCAAAAGACTTGATTCAATATTAAACTCATTTAAAAAATCACGAACTATGTCTGCATTCTGGTCCGTGCCAACCACTGATAAATAATAACATTTAGCCCCAAGCGCTGATACATTCGCTGCGACTATACCCGCACCTCCAAGAAACTTATCTTCATCTAACTCTCGCATAACAACAACAGGAGCTTCAGCACTCATTCCTATTGGTTCGCAAGCAATATACTGGTCTAAAATAGTATCTCCAATAACAAGAAGTGAAGACTCTGTGAAATTATTAATTCGTTTCAAAAGATCAATTTTATGAATTTTTTGCCGCTTGCATGCAGCCAAGTAGCTCAATTCTTTTTCCTGTCTCGCTGGTATGTCGATTGCCAAAGATGACTGTGAATAATGAACATCACCCCCATGAAAAATTATAGACCCACCAACAGATTCTATTTGTGTTGCCGTATTGTTTAAAATAGCCGATGATTTTTCTTCAAAAGCCTGTTCGAATTCTCTACCCAAGACAAGGCTCTTTGGATTAACCTCTTTTATTATTTTAGACAAATCCAATTTATCTAAAACAATAACATAATCGACTAATTGCAACGAGGCCAAATTAAGTGCTCGCTCGCTGCCGTTAAAGAAGTAGTCACCTTGATGAGATAAAAGCTCTCTATCTGACTGAATTACAACACACAAAGTTGAACCTATTGCCTTGGCATATTCTAAATATCGTATATGTCCCGGATGAATAACATTAAAATGACCATAGCATAAGATCGGCCGTCGTAAATTATAACTCTGTAAATCCTTCTCAAGGATTATTTTTTTTTGGCTAGCATTCATATTTTAAGTTCAACTTTTTATGTATTCCGTGTTCTCTAAATTTTGTCATCCATTTATCATCATTTTTCCAGTAAAGCTTAACCCTAGGGTCATTTTGCGCTTTTCTCAATGAATCTATTTGACCTATATCACGATGATAGCCATTATTGTGCCAAGTCATAATTCGATCTACAAAACGTGGAATTACATCTAGAGAAAAATCAGAAACTTCCTGATTCTCACAAATCCAATTCACTATAGTTTTATCAAGAAAGTAAACAGCACCATTTGCTAGATTAGAAGATACTAATGGATCTTTCTCAAAAAAGTCAGTAACCACTCTTCGTTCATCCAGAGTAACTATTCCGCAGTTTTTTGGTTCCTTAGTAAAAAAAGTAACCATGCTCATAACGCAATCTATATTTTTCATTTTAGCACTATATTCTAAAAAATCTTTAATGCTCAACGCAGTCCAATTGTCAGCATGAATTAAAAGTAGGTGACTATTATAAAAAAATTCTTTGTTATATCGAATGGAACCAGCTGTACCAACTAATTCATTTTCATATAAATTGGTAACCCAACTCGTAAACCTTTTACGTTTTAAGAACAAATTCACTTCATGTGCATGGTGATGACTATTCACATAAACATTTTGAAGGTTTAAGTAGCGGAGTGAAGAAAGCCAATATTCTAAGAGTGGCGTTTGATGAATGGGCATAAGACATTTAGGCCAAAAGCAAGTAAATGGCTGAAGTCGGGCTCCCATGCCAGCACTTAGCAATAATGTATTGAAACTATCCAAGATATTTAAACCAATCTTTAGTGGCTTCTTTTATTGCTTTTTCATCCCACACAGGGGCGTTACGCCAGTAAGACAAATTTGCCATTAGCAGTTGCATCCCTTCCTCTATACCTATCTTCGGAGACCAATTAAGCTCTCGTTGAATTTTTGTAATATCGCCAAAAGTACAGCTAGGTTCACCAGGTCGCTTAGGAATATGCACAGTTGCTCCCCCAATTATCTCAGCGATCGTATTTACCGAAACCGTAGTTCCACTCCCCACATTATATATACAAAACTCTTCTTTTTCCGAAAGCATACTCACATTTATGGCCGATACAACATCACTCACAAAAGTAAAATCTCTAGTTTGCTCACCCCCTCCAACAATAGTTAATGGTTTTTTTGCAAGTTTCTGGGCTAAAAAAACCCCCAACACCGCACCATAAGTTCCGGATGTTCTGGCTTTTGGTCCATAAACATTAAACAACCGTAACGAAATTGATGGTATTTGATATATTTTTGACCAATGTTCAACTAGCTGTTCTCCCATGTTTTTTGTTAATGCATATGGATATTGTGGAGAAATTTTGGAAACCTCGTTAGTAGGAAAAAATTTTGGAATTCCATAGCACGAAGAAGAGGCTGCATAAATTAATTTTTTAGCTTTTTTACCCTTTAAACCCTCTAAAATATTAAGTGTGCCAGTTACATTGGCTTGATAATACTTTCCTGGGCTTTGGATACTTGGTACAATATCCGCTAATGCGGCAAGATGGACTACATAATCGGCATCCGCAAGCTCAGTTACCCACGCCCCTTCAACAGAAATGTCACAATCAACTACATCTATTTTGTGCAAGACATCAGATAGGTTGTCTAATCTTCCAATTGAAAAGTTATCCAGAACCGTGACATCAAAATTATTTTTAGCAAGGAATTCGACTAAATTGCTTCCAATAAAACCTGCACCGCCTGTCACTATCACTTTCATGATTTTCTCGCTACTAAACCTTCAATTACCGCCAAAAGCCAAGTTTGATGCGTATTTTCAACAACATTATAATTTTCACTATTGACCCAAAAATTTAAATTTCCTAATTTTTTTAAGTTGTTTTCTTCAGAAAACCCAGAAAAAGTGACTAACTCTAGATTAATCGAGTGACATAAATGGGCAGCATTAACCATATTTAAAGAATTTCCACTACTACTAATAAGAACAACTAAATCGCCAGGGTCAGCATGGGCTTTAATAGTTTCAGAGATCCACTCCCCATAGCCAAAATCGTTTGAAAAACACGTTATAAGACTCGCTTCATTAAAATTAACACCTCTGACCCTTACTGCACGTATAAGGTCTGTAGAAAAGTGACTGGCGATAGCTGCACTACCACCATTTCCAAACACGAGCACCTTATTTTGACTTTCTTTTTTTTCCAAAATTAACTGACACATTTCATTTAATTTCGCTTGATCTAAACTGGAGCATGCTTCAAAAAAATTATTAAAAAACTCTTTAAAATGTTTTGTAAATTCCATTAAGTTATCCTGATTTCCTTTGTTATTGTAAGTATTAGAATCAACCTAATTTGAAAAGGTTTAATTTGGGGGGGGCTCCATTAAAATAGCCATTTCACTGTTTACTTTTAAGTAATATGCTCTAATTGCCTGAATAACAATAAGCCAACTTTTTGAACTTAAAATTTTAAACAAAGAATATGGTTACTCATAAATCCTTCACTAACTCAATAAACAAGTCAGAGGTAAACTTTGAAAATTCAGCAGAAAGTTATAGGTTCATACCACAAAATTTTTTCAGAAATACGATTGCCGTACCGCAATAAAAAAAAGTTTTCAATAAACGAAATGTTCTCAATAAACTCGACTGGCAGGTCAACCGACCCAAGAAAACCTTTTGCCCGTCAGACAGCCGACGAACTTTTATGGCTTATAAACGAACATCTCATAGAACTGAATCCGCATAATTTGTTAGAAATTGGTATAGCATCCGGCGGCACTTCTCTGATCCTTTCAAAGATTTTCTCAAACAGTACGGTATATGGCCTGGACTTATCCGATGCCTTAATTCCAAAAACACTCCGAAAACAACAAAATTTTAAAATGGTTATTGGGAACTCTATTGAAAGAGGAACAATTGAAAAACTTAAGTCGTTATGCGAAGAATTTGACTTTATTCTTTTTGATGGAGATCATTCTGAGCAAGGTATAAAGGCAGATATTAAAAATTACATTCCACTCTTAAGAAAGGGAGGTTTAGCAGTTTTTCACGACATCAGACATGAACCCCCAGCTGGTATAAAAACTATTTATTATTCCAAAATTAAGCCACAATTTCCAAGTAGTTTTGAGTACTTCAAGAATGACAATAACAACGGTTACGGTCTATGGTACAAAGAATAATAATAAAATTCTCAAAATAGTATTATTAACTCATGACAGGGAATGCAGGGCTGTTAAGAATTTGACCAGGGCTAATTTCTATCTGCTTTGTAAACGCGGCTCCTTGACCAGGTCTTGGATCAAATACAACTTCATTTATTATAAATCGAATAGAAACCCCGCGTCGAGTGTACCCTTCAACTTGATTAGCACCTGAATAGTGCCAAGTCTTACCGTTATGGATTAACATATCATTAGGGGTCATTTCCATAGTTCTCACATCAAATCCACTTTCTTCTGGGTTTTCAGGGATTAACGGCCGGTCTTCATTATCAAACTTTGTTCTGGTATGAAGGTCCGTTGATCCCTTCATTCCCTCTTTATGACTCTTAAGAGCATAAGTCATAGCACCGCGCTCTTTTGTGACAATCTCAAGAGGGAACCACACAGCAAACTGATCATTCGGTTTTAAAGGAAAGTATGCAACATCTTGATGCCAGTGCAAGACATTGTCCTTAGTCGCGGGTTTATTGAAAATAATACTTTCAAGTAATTGTAACTTTGTTATTCTTTGTCCCAGTCGGTTTTTAACAATAGGAGTGATTACAGTCTCAATGAGGTTCCAAAGCTCAGGCATTTCATCAAATGTTGCAATTCTTTTTTGAGCACCCTTAACATGAGTCCACAGCACAACAATTGGTTTATTTTTTGGAATCTCACTATTATTTAACGTACTATCAACACGGTCATACTCTTCCCTTACCCTATTAATTATATCGTCTGGAATGCAATTTTTTATAAATTCTACACCGTATTCCTCTAAGGCGTGATCTATATTCTTGCTCATAATGGTTCCTTTCGTCATCTTAAACATCATACATTTAATTATTACTTATCGTATTTTATTACAACTCCAAAATAGGTGATACGCAATACACCTATTTAAACGCACCGATTTCAACACACTTTAGGATCCCACAATTAATTTCTTTTCATAAACAGACCTCCACCACACCGAAAAAATGTAGTTACTTAGACTAGAGTTTTGAAGAACTTTTTTTATATTCCATAACGCAAATACTGCAATGCTATAAATAATTAAGCGATTGGGCAGTAAGGTGACCACGGATACCTAAAGCATCTAAATAAGAGTCCTTGGTAAGGTTTAACTTATAGATTTCCCCATGCTTCAAATAATCCAACATAACCTCACCAGATTGCACAATTTCTTCACTACTTGGATACCTAACGTGAACACCGTTCTTATTAAATGCTTTTTTTGAGTTCAAATAAACAAGATTCAGTTTCTTTAATTCAGAAATATTCACTGGCTCAGAGGTGTTTTCGTATACATATTGGTAACAATTTGCCAATGTATTTCCTCTAATTTCCATAGGAAAAGCTTGAGTTAATAATGATGGAACACCAATAGAATTGCAGTATTTGTAAAAACTAGAGCAAGAACCGACATAAAAACTAGCTTTCATTAGTAATAATAATTGAGTATCTATTGTGATATCAGCAATAGTTACATCAATAAACCTTGGGTCAGAAAAATCAGAAAAAAGTCCTGAAGCACCAAAGAAAACTACCTTAAAATCTTTCGATAAAAACCATTTAATTAAGACATTGTAATCAGTTTCAATTTTTTGCTTACGTTTTTTATCATCTGAAAAATTGACGAAAATATTGTTGTCCAAGTACAGAACCACATACCGTTCTTCAAATAAAAGTTGGTTTTTATTTAAATAATCTAACGCCCCTCTCGAGTAATTTAGATTATTGGCAAAAGGCTTTAAAACCTCTATGTCAATATTTTGATTGAACATTTCAGGGTATATAAAATTAAAAAATACATCATTAGAACCAAAAATTGTATTTGAAGCCTGGAAAAAGTGAAGATTAAATGGTGATAAATGTCTGATTTCAGAGGCTAGACTAATAGAATTTGAGTCCGAAGCGAGATCAAAACATTCAGACAAGTAATCAACAGTTAGTTTATCTACATTTTTTGATAGCAGAACAGGCTTATTTTTCAAAACTCCTAGTTTCAGAAGAATTTTAACTGAAATTAGAGTATCTACCAATTCAAAAAAATTAGTTGTCGGTAAGTCTTCACAAACTTTTGGAAGTCCATAGAACCCAACACCTACACTATTTATTTTTTTAACCACGTCTAAATGGATCTCAGCGCATAACTGTGCTAACCTAAAATTTCCAACTTCATTTTTAAAAAATTGGCTCAGCGAAACTAGTAAATCTCTTTCTGTATGAAATTTCAAAAAATAATTTCTCAGCAAATCTTCTATAGCTAAAAAGTTATTATGGCTGATATAATCTGTTAATGATTGCAAAAACAGTTTATTCTCTAATTGATACTTCTCAAACGTCGAAATAGAACCGACTACGGAAGGATTACAACTTTTTTCATAAGACAATGTATAACCGATCTATTCTTTTTAAGTAGTCCTATGGACAGCAATAATTATGCCAATGACAGATCTCAATTATAATAAAAAAACTTTTATCTAACTATACTAAATTTTATAAATTTACTTAAAGTCTAACTAAGTTTATGTGTGTTTAGAGTGCCAATTGATCCAAAGAACTGACCCAATACTATAGTGCGGTAACACTTAATTAGTTTTAGGAGGATAGAATGAGACCAACACAAGAGCAGATAAATGCTTTAGCAAAAAAATCAAAAACTTCTCAATTTCCCAATGGCGGTTGGCAATACCCATTCGACTTTGGAGGAGGAATAATAGCCCCTACCTTTACGAAAGCCCAAACTGAGATCCATCCATTTAGGAAAGATATACTCATTAAGTATATTATGGGTCAATATGGAAAGGAAATCTCCAAAATCTCAGTTTTAGATTTAGGAGCTGGCGAGGGTGCATTAGCTCTAGCTCTTTGGCAAGTTGGAGTAAAAGATATTACATGCGTTGAAGCGAGATCAACCAATATAGAAAAAGGGCAATTTGTAAAGAAAACTTTTAACGCCGACTATAATTTCATACATGATGAGGCAGAGAGTTTTCTTAAAAAAAATAATCGCAAATTTGACATAGTAATAGTATCACAGTTATTATGGATTGTTAGCAATCCAATTATGTTAATTAAGCTAACTGCAAAGTCTACAAATAAAGAAATGATTATTGAAACAGTTCTAGCACAGACAAAAAATATAGAAATAACCAATAACAAATCTTATGCTCCAACCGAAGCTGCATTTTTTATTCGAGAAGTTAAAAATAAAATTGATACAGGAAGCCTTGATGGCATAGAATTGTGGCCTAACAAACAAGCCTTTCAAAAGCTATTAGACCTTGGTGGTTTTTCACAATTTAAAGAATTTGATTTTGGAAGAAACTATCCTGCAAGGTATAAAACGGGTGAATGGATATTTGGATCAGCAAAAATAGAATGATTCAATACCGGTTATTAGAATTAAAATTTATAAGATGCTAACAACAACAACATAACCGTCGTTTAGAACATTTAAATTAATTAGAATGGAGATATCTTGAAAGATATTTTAATTATTGGCTCTAGTCCTCTAATGCTTATGAAGGCCATATATCTTGCAAATAATGGTTTCAATGTAAAAGTTTTAGATAATGATCCTATACCCGGTGGCGTATGGAAACCTTTTAAATTTAAAAGTTTAAATCTTGATAGCACTTGTCACTGTATCGAAAGTTTTCCTTATGTTTATAAAATTTTAGAAAAATATAGTGATGTAAAATTTGAAACTCGAAGACATCAACCTTTCCGGGTAACAATCAATGGATCGATAAAACATCACTACTGTAAAACAAATTTAATTAAACGAAGTTGGAATACAATTGGTCAAATTTTAAGCTCTCTAATACTAATTCCTAAACTCAAAAGAGTTCAGGGGGTTGCATTTTGTGAGGATATCAAGACTTCATCCAAAACTTTAAAACTAATGATTTATAGATTACTAAAGGGATCAAATACAAAACACCCAGTTGGCGGTTGTGTTGAATTCTTACGGGGGTTAGTGCTTCAGTGCAAAAAATTAGATGTTCGTTTTATTCAAGGAAAAGCTGACCTCGTAAGAGCAAAACAGGACCATTCCTTAGAAATACTCTTAAAGTCGAAAGAAAAGCTCGCTGTGAATCAAATATATTGTTCATCGTCAGTTTTGTGCTCTGTTACATTTCCAAGTGGAAATAGAAAAATTTTTAAACACTCCTCTAAAAAAAATCAGTACTATGGTTTATACGAAATAAAAATGACCTCCAGGCCAAGTGTATCGTATGTGACCTTTCCAGATGATAACGAAATAAAGAGATTGAGTGTTCTAGACTCATTCGACGCTATTGAGTACTTTAACGGAACAAACAACCTTTTTCTATCAATACAATTTTCAAAACTCGTTGAAACTGAAGGTGAACGATTGAAACTCTTGGCAGCTAATTTAAAAAAAATTTTTGGGTTTAGCCTGTTTGAGATACTTAAAGAAATTTCCTATGAAGAAAAATCGTACTTTACTAAACAGGATTACTCTTTTATGAAAAATTCTGACTCTTTTAAAAACTTTAGAGTACTGGACACTATTGGTTGTCTAAGTGAATCAGTCTTTAATGAAGTAGAAAATTTTAATGGACTCTAGTAACCTTTTGCCAATAAAGCTCGCAACTCTTGATCATTAAATAAGTAAGTAAAATTTGGTATGTTCAACATTTCATACTCACTCACCTTTTTTTGAATATAAGGTAAGATCATCTTATTATTTTTCTCAAAAATAGTTCCAATTTTTCCTTTTTGGAAATGTGACTTATGGTGTTTTACCTTTTTCATATAAGCAAATTCTGACCTTGTTAGAATATGATCAAGACACTTTACCTCATATCCTAAATAATCACAAATTTTTGTAACTGCAGCTTCCTTATTCAAAATTAATTGTTCATATGATAAAAACAAGCCATTAGTATTTACGCTACTTTTGTATAATCTTTCAAGATGCAACAGCTGGTGCTCCAGGCCAAGCCATTTAAATTCTGGAAAATCGCACCCATCCACAATTAATTTAAGACCATTCTCATAAGATATATTTTTAAACAGATGATCAACATTTCTGGCTCGACCAATTTCATGATCAATATTCTTTGCAAAATGGTTATATATTGAGATAGTCTGGTCAAAAATATTTCGCACCAAATAAATTGACTTTATGTTCTCCGAAACAATGAAATTACTCGTGCTATCTTTAGGGTGCAAATGCCATGAAAAAAACTTCCCTTTCCCTGGAACAAAAAATTTTTCTTGATCTTCGTAATTATTTTTACCTCTTATTATTATAGGTTCTTGAAATGACTTCATTGTAATTAACTCAATAAGTTCTCTTATTAAGTGAGTTCCACTTTTAAACATTGTAAAATTTACAATTTTGACCATTTTTTTAGCTTTCGCAAAATTTTACCGAGGGGTTTTAAATTGGATCATAGCCCACGTCTTCAAAGAACCGTCGCGTTTCATAATTTAAAAGCTTCTCTATTGCACGATCATGCCAACGATCAAACTCTTGAATAATATCTTTTCTTTTGATAGCCTTTTTCGGAAAATTTGGTCTCTTATGACTAAACAATTTACTCTGCTCAAATTGTTGTTGACTATAAATTATATTTTGTTCAGTTATTTCTTTAAGAAAAACTAGAAAATCGTCAAAATCGTCATAAATTTTTTCTAAACAATAATTAACATTATCTTTTTTGGTGTCTGAAATCATCTTGTTTAAGATCTGAATTCCTCTAAGAAAGGCCCACTTATTTACTTCAGTTTTATTATAAAGAAATCCTTTCCTCTGTAAATCGTCATGATCTATAATCTCAAATTCATGCGCTATTGCAGATTGATCACTTACGGGAAGGTTACAATTAAAAACTCTCCAACGAGTAAAAAAATAAAGCCAAATCAGAGGGTCCCTTAGTATATTTACATTTACCGTCGTACTAAAAATTGGAACCCTACCGTCAAAGTTATGTGCTCGATATGAATAAAATTCCCCAGCAAAAACATAACCACCACCGATGTCTTTTAAAAACCTTTCATATGAATCTAAAGAGGGCCTTATTCCTCTTTCACGTTCCTTAAAATATTTAGAACGAACACTCTCTCCCATATAAATAAAAATATCGGGGTGAGCCTTAACAGATCTGGGAAGCCATTCAAACAATTGATCTCCTGCACTTCCATGACTGGTAACAAAAAACAATTTAGTCATGTTAAGCCTATATACGATCGCTTGGCTAAATCGTCTCTCAACTTCAAAACATTTTTAGACATCGTAACTTTATCAATATTTTTCACAAGATTTTCCAAATTTAGTTCAGGATACCATGTAACTGACAATCCAGCGTTATATTTTTCAATGAGAATACTTAATTCACGCCACTCACTGCTAACAATAACGGGCAGTCCAGCTTCAAGATACAAATAAAACTTTGTAGGGATTAAATTGTTAAAGTGCTCTTTCCCAAATAGCGTTTCTCTAAAATTGAATAGCATCAGTCCAAAACAATAACCCGACAAGGTTTGTCGTATGCTCAAACCATCAGATCCATGATAAAATCCATACCCCTTATATTTTTTTTCCAATTGAAAATGTGGTTTATAGACAGCTTCATATTCGGACTCGCTCATTATTAGGGGGTTATTGTAAACATCAATTTGAAGGTTTTTGTTTCTTTTTAAAAGTGGCGTAAATGTTTTTATTAATTGCGCATCAGAAAAGAATTCTGGCACTCTCCTTTCGTCAAAGGGAGGAATGCCCCCCGCATAAACAAATTTTGTTGCTCCTTCATTTCGTTGTGTTTTAGTGACGAACATATCAGAATTTATCGAAAAATTTACTAATAAAGATTTTTTTATTTCTGAACGATCAAGACCAAGTGCGGAAACATGACTTTCGCTACCAGGAAAAAAACACTTTTCAGCGGTTCGACACAACTCTTTTTCACACCACTTTTGAAGTAAATTATTTTCTACAGCGTCTTCACCCCAAACCTTTTTTATTAGCGTTATTACTTTTTCAGGCACTTCATCAAATAAAAATGTATTAAGATCCATAAAGTCAACATAGTGAGTATTCTTGCCTTTCAAAATGTCAATAAAAACCAGTTGATGATATCGAAACAACCAACCTTGAGAAAAAATAAGACTTGAAGTCAATGAGATAAGATAAATGAACTCTATCAAGGTTAGCTCATACGAGGCTAAAAAGTACGAATTCTCTAGATGTGGTTGTGCTCCGTCCAAAGAAATTGATATTGAATTCTTTCCAACGTCTTTTAAGCGTTTTGCTAAACATAATTGGTTAAAAAAACTTTTTTCTGAAACAAAGATGGCGTCAATATTATTATCAGTAATAAATTTAATTATTTCTTGTATCCTTGTTAAACAATTTTGGTCTAAACGTGTGTCAACTTTATTATAGATCAGTTTCTCAAGAAAAATTTTGTGATGCGACGGCGGTATTCGTGTCTTCACCAAGTTAAAGATATCAGAAACTGTCATCCCTTCACTAATTTTGAAGGTTTTATTGTTTTTGAGAGTTTTGTTATTATCGTTCATTCATCTTACCTGGAATTAGCCTTAACTTATTCTTCATGAAACCTATTTAGGCTATGAGCAAACGGTATAACAAAACCAGCATTAGAACTTAAGCCGCCGTTCAGAAAAGCTCCTCGACCCTTAACTTTAGGAAAAAAGTCTTCTTTGACTGGTCGTATTTTCTTCCGCTGACTATTATCAGATAGATTCCAT